>ERZ1023420.131-NODE-131-length-34621-cov-13.294972_pt1 | contig 34621 bp, 32 predicted proteins | sample MGYA00380512_ERZ1023420 | MGnify/ENA primary metagenome ERZ1023420 (study PRJEB33173, sample SAMEA4830390) | metagenome | study: EMG produced TPA metagenomics assembly of the PRJEB25223 data set... | reverse complement strand
TATAAAAATAAGCGGAGAAGCGTTAGTGCTCCCCGCTTACTCATAAGCTAACTTATTTCAATAATTTGTACAAGTGTACTGTGAATAGTACATCCATACTGAGCACAAGTTTATTTAACTATGCTTCTAAATTATTTAGATAATTCTGCTAAATATTCTAAAGTACGAACTAATTGAGCAGTGTAAGACATTTCGTTGTCATACCAAGCTGCAACTTTAACTAATTGACGGTCACCAACAGACATTACACGAGTTTGAGTAGCATCGAATAATGAACCATAAGTCATGCCAACTACGTCAGAAGAAACGATTTCGTCTTCAGTGTAACCAAATGATTCGTTTGAAGCGTTTTTCATTGCTTTGTTAACGTCTTCAACAGTAACGTCTTTTTCTAATACAACTGTTACTTCAGTTAATGAACCCGTAGCAACTGGTACACGTTGAGCACCACCGTCTAATTTACCATCGATTTCAGGAATAACTTTACCGATTGCTTTTGCAGCACCTGTTGAGTTAGGTACGATGTTTTGAGCTGCTGCACGCGCACGACGTTTGTCACCTTTTTTATGTGGACCGTCTTGAGTCATTTGGTCACCAGTGTATGCGTGAATAGTTGTCATTAAACCTTCAACTAAACCAAATTCATCACTTAATACTTTAGCAACTGGTGCTAATGAGTTAGTAGTACATGATGCACCTGAAACAACTGTTTCTGAACCATCTAAGTCATTGTGGTTAGTGTTGAATACGATTGTTTTTACATCACCTTTAGCTGGTGCAGAGATTAATACTTTTTTAGCACCTGCATTGATGTGTGCTTCTGCTTTTTCTTTATCTGTATAGAAACCAGTACATTCTAATACTACGTCGATATCTAAATCGCCCCAAGGTAATTTGCTTGCATCTGGTTCTTCGTATGATTTAACTTCTTTACCATTTACGCGGAAACCACCATCAATAACTTCAACTTCTCCTGTGAAACGACCTTGCATAGTGTCATATTTTAATAAATGAGCTAACATTTCGTCGTCTGTTAAGTCGTTTACTGCAACTACTTCAATACCTTCTACGTCTTGAATTCTTCTAAATGCTAAACGACCAATTCTACCAAAACCATTAATTGCTACTTTTACTGCCATTATAATGGCCTCCTTTAAAATGATATTTAAAAAGCTTTAAACTTTTTATTACTAATTTAATATTACCTTTGCTGCTGCTTCATCAGTAATTAAAACTGTATTTTTAGGTGCAATACTTAAGTAAGCTTTAATTGCTTCACCTTTAGATTGTCCACCTGCAACAGCGAATATAAAATCTTTGGTTTCTAAATCTTCAAGTTGTAGTCCTATTGTTTTTACTTTGTAGACTACATTTCCTTGAGCGTCAAAATAGTAACCGAAAGCTTCTGCGACGGCTTGATGATGTTGAAGGCTTTCAATCACCTGTTCTGACGATTGTCTACGATACGCCATCTTCAGCGCATCACCAATACCGTGAATTGTTATATTTGCTTGTTTAATTTTATCTAATGTATGAACCACAGAGGGTTCCATCAGAAGTGTATTATACGTTGATTCACTCACATTATCTGGTACATAAAGTGTTGTATAATAACCACCTGTTTGTTGCGCCATGCTCGCTGAAATCGTGTTAGCTTGATAAATAACATTCTCACCAAGACCACCACGAGCTGGTACGAAAAATACATTAAATGGTAGAAGATGCATGGCTCGGCTTACATTTGCCATTGTTGAACCACCTGTTACTGAAACAATAGCGTCTTCATATAAGATGCTTTCCAATAATTGGCCAGCTTGTCTTCCCATTTCGGATTTAACATTCTCTTGAGCATCTGCATCACCAGGTATAACGTGAACTTCTTTAATACCAAAAGTTGACTTAATTTGATCAGCTAATTGATTATCATCAGTATAAATATTGAAATATTCGTTAAGCTGATTCAAAACTGACTTGCCTTCTTCAGTGATTTCCATTCCAGTCGATTTGACTTGAATTAAATCTTGCTTTTTCAACATATCAGTTTCAGATCTTAAGACACGTTCGGTAATATCCATGTGCTCACTTAAACTTCTTCTACCTACTGGTTGATTATTTGAGATAGTAGTTAAGATAGAAAAGCGTCGATACATTTTATCAATTAAATCAGGTATCAGCTTCTGTTGAATTTTAATCAAGTCCTTCACTACTACCTTCCTCCTTTATGTATAAAGGGTAACCAATAGCATAAACCCAGTTTGACTTATTGTGTCCCGCGCGGGACAAAATCTAACCTCTTTACACTTGCAATAGTACTATTGTGTTGTTGAAAATGCAAGAGAAAAACTCTAATATTTAAAATTATCTGTAAAATTCCCTAATTTAAGTAGTATTTCCCATTTTATAAAGTGGCACAAAGTTTAATTAAACCCTTATTTTATAGTATTACCCTTTAAGTTTAGAAATTATTCTTTTGCAAAATACTTTCTTGTTTAAACTATTTTAATTTACAATATAAGAAATTCATTTAAGGAGGATGAAGAAATGGCTCAAGAAAATGATAATAATGTAGAAGTCATTGACCCTGAAGATCGTAGATATAAAGATGATAACTATTTTAATGGTAATGAACGTAACAACTATTCAATAAGATATCATTATGGTTGTGGTTGTCCATTTGGTTGCCTTTCTTCAATAATCTTTTCTATTTTGCTTTCAATTATTTTTACCTTTTTACTCAATTGGATGTTTTAAAAAAGTAAAAAGTGAGACTTGAAACATGACTGTTTCAAAATCTCACTTTGATAACTACTAACTATATTATTCATTACTATTTGATGATTTTTGGCTTGACTGACTTTGACTAGACGTAGAACTTCGTTGTGAAGTTTGTCTTGTGGTTGATTGCTGCGTAGACGACTGAGTTGTTGATCGTTGTTGTGTTTGCGGTGATTGTTGCGTTCTAGTTTGATTGCTTGTCTGGTTACCATTAGACTTATCCGTATTTGACTCACTAGAATTACTATCACTGCTATTATTACTGTTACTTTCTTGAGTTGCTTGTTCTTTAGTGCGAGCTTCTTCTGTTGTAGCTTCTTCTTTAGTTGTTCTCTCTTGTGTTTTTTCTTCCTTAGTCTGTGCTTCTTTGGTTCTTTGTTTCTCTTCTGTTAATGGTTGTTGTTTAGTTCTTTGTTGAGTTGAAGGTGTTGCTTGTTGTGTCTGACGTTGTTGGGTTTGAGCTGTTTGCTGCGTAACATTTTCTTGAGTCACATTCGAACTATCTTCACTAGTTTTTTTATCTTTATCTGACTTATCCTTTTTGTCTTTATCTTCTTTGTCTTTTTTATCATTTTTATCTTTGTGCTCTTCAGTTGATTGATTGTTTAAGCGTTCACTTGAACGATTTGAATGATCTACAAATGCAAAAATCGCAAATGCTAATCCGCTTAATAATAATAAAACGATAATCGTACTAATAAGTTTCGAAATGCCACTCATTTTTTTCTTTTCCGGTTCACCAAAGTCATCTCTATTTCTATTGTTCTTAGACATAAGTTACCTCACTTTAATATATTAAAATTGTCTAGTCCCCTAAATGTAGCATATAATTTTACAGTAATTCGCACGGAAATGAAATAAAAAGGTTTAAGACATTAATTATAATGATACATAATCACTTATATATGATAACATCATAAGTAATTACAAACATCAATTATGCAAATTTAATTTTATTATAATGTGAAAGTGTGAGTCATAATGAAAAAATTTGTTTCTGAAGATATATTTGAAGATGAAAATGTACCTAAACATAATCTAAAAACTATGATGTTGAATAATGATGATTATGATGACAGTCATACATCTCAGTTTGATTTTATATTTTTATCAGTCATTTTCATTCCTCTAATCATATTATTCTTAATCTTTATTCATTAGGACTATAATAGATATACAAAGAGCCCACACGATTCTCGCATGGGCTTCTACTAAAGGGAGTCAAAATTGACCTTCGTTTATTTTGTGTAGTCTATGGGGTATACTCAATTTACTCAGAGATATTGAAATCTACTATAGCGAAGGTACAAATTAATTATAACTTAACTTTAGATAATTTAAATCCTGTCTACAGCTTAGTAAATGACATATTATTGACTAATCATTGTACATTTTTTGAACAAGAAAAGTTCAATGTTGATAATAGAAAAGTTATCTTAATACTATAAATTAATAGAGGTGTAAATATGAAGCAATTCTTAATAACTGGCGGAACTGGAATGGTAGGCAGTCAATTAGTAAATGAATTAAAGAATCGCGATGTACATATTACAATACTAACTCGTAGTGATAAGCAAAGTGATGATCCAAAGATTTCTTATGTTAATTGGTCAAAAGACGGTTGGATGTCCCAAGTTCCAGATATAGATGTTGTAGTTAATTTGGCTGGTGCAACTTTAAATAAACGCTGGACTCCATCATATAAACAATTGATTATGACTAGTCGTATTCAGTCAACACAATCACTAGTTGACTTGTTTAGCCAACGGGAACATAAACCTGAAGTGCTCTTTAATGCTAGTGCAATGGGTTATTATCCACCTAGTTTATATCATACGTATACAGAAAAATATCAAACACATCCATTTGATTTTCTATCTGATGTGGTTTATCAGTGGGAACGTTTTGCTAAACGCTTTGAGTCATTTGGTACGCGAGTAGTACTTGGCAGATTCAGCATGATTTTATCTAATGATGGAGGCGCCTTACAGACGATGAAGCTTCCTTATAAATTCTTCGTAGGTGGTAAATTAGGATCTGGATTCCAATGGTATTCATGGATTCACATTAATGACTTAGTGCGCGCAATTCTATTCACAATCGATAATCCTAAAGCAAAAGGTCCATTCAATATGGCTGCACCAATTGCTGAACGCCAAAATTTATTTGGATACACACTTGCGCGTGTCATGCATCGCCCTCATGAAACATGGGTGCCATCATTCCTAATGCGATTAGCACTTGGTGAAATGTCTACGGTTGTTTTAGATACGCAAAAGGTATTACCAAATAAACTGGATGCGCTCGGTTTTACATTTAACTATTCTAATCTAAAAATTGCTTTCGAAGATTTAATAGATGCATAATAATTTAATTGGAGTTTTGAAAATGAATGACGAGAAATTAACTTATATTCTACTTATCATCGCAAGTCTATTTCTTATACTCAATGGTATTTTCGCTTTCGAACATAATTTAGTAATTATATTAATGTCTATATTCTTCATTTTAAGTGGCATTATTTTACTTATTATATCTATTCGACTGTTCCTAAAATGTTCTTCAAACAATTAAAATAGTCATAAAAAAACGGGGAGTGTTTGTTTAAACACTCCCCATTTGTATGTCATGGTTAAATTTGATTATTTATCTTCTGGTTGCATAACATTATCAATTAAACCATATTCTTTAGCTTCGTCAGCAGTTAAGAAGTTATCACGATCAGTATCTTTTTGAATTTTTTCAATACTTTGACCTGTACGTTCAGCTAAAATTTTGTTTAATTTTTCACGTGTTTTTAAAATGTGATTAGCAGCAATTTCGATTTCAGTTGCTTGTCCTTGTGCACCACCTAATGGTTGGTGAATCATAACTTCAGCGTTTGGTAATGCAAAGCGTTTACCTTTTGCGCCAGCTGCTAATAGGAATGAACCCATTGATGCAGCCATACCGATACAGATTGTTTGTACATCTGGTTTAATATGTTGAATTGTATCATAAATTGCAAATCCAGCAGTAACACTACCACCTGGAGAATTAATATATAGATAGATGTCTTTCTCAGAGTCTTGAGCTTGTAAGAATAATAATTGTGATACAATTGAATTTGCTACATTATCATCAATTGCAGAACCTAACATAATAATACGGTCTTTCAATAAACGTGAATAAATATCGTATGCGCGTTCACCGCGATTTGTTGTTTCAATTACTGTAGGAATTAAATTCATTTATATTTCCTCCTTGTGATTAACTGTTAATTAGTATTTTACATCAAAAGTCAAAAATGGTCAAAATTTAAACTCATCTAGCATTAAGAAAAGTTGACCATATTTTAATAGATTTTGTACACTATAAACATACATTCAGATTGTACTTTTAAAATAACAATTAGTACAGAAATTTGTCTTTATCATTTAATATCTCCTCGTAGTGTAACGGATAGCACGTAAGATTCCGGTTCTTAAGATAGAGGTTCGACTCCTCTCGAGGGGGCTAATAGCTTTAATTATGCACATTTTAATTTCAAGAATGCCGTTGTGGCGGCGTTCTTTTTTATTTATCTTTTAATTAAAAACCAAAGAAAACTAAATTTCAGGGACCATTCAGGGATTCAAGTCTCTAGTTCTAAAAAAAGAACTCGCCAATCCATGACGAGTTTATACTTATAATTCTATTTTTTCACCACTTCGAATTTTGTCTGCAAGTTCATTTAACTTTCTTAAACGGTGGTTGACTCCAGATTTAGATATCGGACCAGTCGATATCATTTCTCCTAGTTCTTTTAAAGAGATTTCTTGATGCTCAACTCGAAGTTTAGCAATCTCTCTTAAGCGATCAGGCAAATTATCTAATCCGATTTCCTGTTCAATTAACTGAATACTTTCTACTTGTTTCATAGCGGCACTTACAGTCTTATTAAGGTTTGCAGTTTCACAATTTACTAAACGATTCACTGAATTTCTCATATCCCTAACAATTCGCACATCTTCAAACTTCAATAATGCTTGGTATCCACCTATTAAACTTAGAAAGTCAGAAATTTTTTCAGCTTCTTTTAAATAAGCAATACTACCCTTTTTTCGTTCTAAATGTTTAGCATTTAATCCATAACTATTCATTAATTTAGTTAAACCTTCAGAATGATTCTCATATTGAGAAAATATTTCTAAATGATAGGATGATGTCTCTGGATTATTTACAGATCCTCCAGCTAGAAATGCGCCTCTTAAATAACTTCTACGCATTTCATCATCTTTAATCATGCTAGCATCTATATCGTGAACAAAAATACCATTCTTTAATATACCAAGTTCATCTAGAATTTCTTTAGCTCGCACTTTTGTACGACAAATATAAATATTATTTTTCTTTAATTTCATTTTTTTACGAACTAGAATTTCCACTTCTACATTAAATATGCGTTTAATTAATGAATAAATTCTTCTAGCAGTCGTAGCATTCTCTGTTTGAACATTAATTACGAATTGTTGATTAGATAGGCTAAGTGCACCGTTCATACGAATTAATGCGCTAAGCTCTGCTTTGGCATTGCTTTCATCAACATCAATGCGTGTTAATTCATTCTTCATATCTGATGCAAAACTCATCACATTTCCCCCTCTAATCAATTTTATATATACATGTAACTAACATCCTATATAGTTGCACTATATTACACTAATACATTAATAAACATACGCCCTATATCATACCATAGTTATACAGATGATTAGAAGTGTTATTTTTTAGGTCTAAATTGAATCGTACTTGTCATTTCAAGTGCTAAATCATAGATCAATCTTGCTAAAACTTTAGTATTGTGACGTACTAAATGATCATCTAATATTTCGACTAAATTAGATGACGTAACCATTCTAATATTATGATCTGTAATTTTATGTTCATCCATAACAACCGGTTTAGCATTACGCTCTTTATAACGTTCTAACACTTTATCATCGTATTTATCATTACTACAGATGAGATAATCAATAAAATCACTTCCAGCATGTTTATGTATTGCTTGAATATGGTCCATAACATCGTAATCTGATGTTTCTCCCGGTTGAGTCATAACATTAGATATGTATAATTTAGGTGCTTTAGAACGTAAAATAGCTTCTGACATACCTTTAACACATAAATTCGAAATAACACTTGTGTATAGTGAGCCAGGTCCGAGCACGATTAAATCTGCATCTTCTAATGCGTCAATTGCTTCTTCCATAGGCTCAACATTTTCAGGTTCTAAAAAAACACGATCAATACGTTTGTTTTTCTTTGGTATTTGAGATTCTCCTCGTACAATTTCTCCGTCTTCTAACACTGCGTTTAGCATAACATTAGTATTCGTTGAAGGAATCACTTTACCTTTAATATTTAAAATCTTACTTAATTCTTTAACTGCATGACCGAAGTCATTCTTTATATTTGTTAAGGCTGCTAGTAATAAATTACCTAGTGAGTGCCCTTCGATTTGATTTTCTTTAAATCGATATTGAAATAATTCTTCTATGACTGGTTCAGCATCACTTAGTGCTGCGATAACATTTCTAATATCACCTGGAGCAGGTATATCCATCTCACTTCGTATTTTACCAGTACTACCACCATCATCAGCTACAGTAACGATGGCCGTTATATCAATGGGGTACTCTCTCAGCCCCCTTGCCAATACTGATAGGCCTGTTCCACCGCCTATGAGTACAATCTTTAATTGTTTCATTTTCTCACGCCACTTTCGATATGTGCATCTCTGTGATGAACATAGACATTATAATCAAATATTTCTGTTAATTCTTCACCAATTCGTTTAGCTAACGCAACAGAGCGATGTTGACCTCCTGTACAACCTATTGCAATTACTAATTGTGATTTACCCTCTTTTTTATAACCTGGTATCATAAATTTCAGTAAATCCATTAATTTTTCGAAAAATATTTCAGTTTCTTTCCATTTCATAACATAATGGTAAACTGGTTCATCTTCTCCTGTCATCGGTCTTAAGTCTTCAACATAATAAGGATTTGGTAGGAAACGAACATCAAATACTAAATCTGCGTCTTTTTGTATACCATGTTTAAAACCGAAACTTGATACATTGATACTAAAGGATTTAAAATTCTCATCTTCAAATTTTTCTTTCACTCTAGCTTTAAGTTCTTTCGTCGTCAATTGAGTTGTATCTACAATATAATTAGCGATTGTACGAATATTGCTAAGCAATTGCTTTTCTTCTAAGATTGAATCCATCAAAGACATTTGTCCATTTTCATTTAAAGGGTGAGCTCGTCTAGATTCTTTGTATCTAGAAATTAGTTTTTCTGTTTCCGCTTCTAAAAACATGACATCTACAATTACATCGTTTCTACTTTTGATTGCATCAATTTCTTCTACTAATGATTTAAATAATTCTTTACCTCTTAAATCTATAGCAATAGCTACTTTTTGCAAAGAAGGATTACCTTGTTCCATTAATTCTACAAATTTAGGGAGTAAAATAGGTGGTAGATTATCAACACAGAAGTAACCAATATCTTCTAAACATTGTATGACCACTGATTTACCCGCACCGGATAGACCTGTTACTACTAATAGTTCACTTTTACTCATTTCATTTTCTTTATGGTTCGTCATTTTGACACCGCCTAGTTAATCTTTTTATTGTATACATACGTTTTAGAATATCGTTAATTTACTTTCATAATATCATATGAGCTACTTATCGTAACTATCATTGCGATATCTGAATCTAATATTGATTTAAATAAAAAAGGCTAGAATTCATGCTTTAATCACTATATGATGTGATTGCATGCTCTAGCCTAATCTTATTTATGCTTCTTGCTTATCTTTTAATTCTTCAATGTAATCAATAGCACTTTGTGCTGCTATACTACCATCACCAGTAGCTGTTACAATTTGACGTAAACCTTTATCTCTAACATCACCAGCCGCAAATATACCTGGCACTTTCGTACTCATATTATCTTCAGTTACAATATAGCCCATATCATTCGTAATTCCTAGATTCACAAATGGTGCTGTTAATGGTTTCATACCAATGTAGATGAATACCCCATCTGCATCTAAAGTTTCTTCAGAGGCATCTTTGGTAGAAACAAGTGTTACAGAACCTACTTTTCCATCTTTTTCATTAATAGATTTTAAAGTATGACTCCATATAAAATCGATTTTGTCATTTTTAAACGCACGATCTTGCAAGATTTTTTGTGCTCTTAATTCATCTCTTCTGTGTACAATTGTAACTTTATCTGCGAATTTAGTTAGGAATGCACCTTCTTCAACTGCAGAATCCCCGCCACCTATTACAAATAGGTTTTTATTTTTGAAGAATGCACCATCACATACTGCACAATAACTTACACCGCGTCCACCTAGTTCTTGTTCACCAGGGACACCAATTTTTTTATATTCAGCACCAGTTGAAATAATTACCGCACGAGCTGTTATCTCTTTATTGCCTAAATTAATTTCTTTATAGTCACCTTTATCTTCAATAGATTTAATATCTCCACATTGATATTCAGCACCGAATTTTTTAGCGTGTTCGAACATTTTAGTTGATAAATCTGGACCAGTAATCATTTCGAATCCTGGGAAGTTCTCTACTTCCTCTGTATTTGCCATTTGTCCACCAGGCATGCCTCGTTCAATCATTACTGTGCTTAAATTTGCACGTGATGCATAAACTGCCGCAGTCATACCGGCTGGTCCAGCACCGATAATTGCAACATCATAATTTACTTCAGTCATTTTTATGCCTCCTACGTTTTTAATATCATGCGCATTATATATTAATATTTGAAATCTTTAAATTTATATGCTCAACAATTGATCAATTGCGTTATCTAACTTATAACGCGATACATTAAACAATTCCATAATTTTCTTTTTAGTCATATGACTATGATAATAACGATGATATAGATAAGCATGTGCAGCTACATATCTGTCAACTTCACTAAAATCAACATCGTTCGCAATTAACCCTTCACCTTTATCAATCCAACTTATAAATAATTCCGTATCTTTCTGTATGTCGTCCATTTCATATAAACTCACTAAACCTTTGTGAATGAAATCTAATTTATTTAAATGCAGTCCCTGTACTAAATAAGTAAGGTAAAGTTTTTCATAGTCATTCATTGTTTCTAAAATAGACCAAATCTCTTGAGTCATTAATATTTCTTTACCATTTAATTGATTTAATAAAAACACACCATAAAGTCTATAATGGCTATCATCATCTAATAACAGTGGTAATATTTTTTGATCAAATGTTTGTTTACTCTCTTCAAGTACCCAAGGTGCGTAGCCCACATCAACTTTAGAAATTTGCAGTAACTTCTCCCAAAACACTTTACTCTGTTCTTTATTTCCGAGGTAATAATAATTAAAGCTCAATGCATTAAACATTTGAATTGAGGCAAATTTACCTTTTTTGTATAGTGGTAATAATATTTGTTGAGATGCATCGTACTGTTTTAAATAGCTTAGTACTATGCCTAATTTAAAACTTTCATCATCATTCATTGGTACTACTTTACTTAATATTTTAAGATACTTGTGATACTTATCTTTTTCATTCGTATTGTAAAGTAGCAATGTATAGTGACATAGTGCATGTACATCTGAATTATCTTCTGCTAATAACGCTTCAAACATGTCTTTAGCAATATCATATTCACTTAAATACAAATAGCACATTGCTAATAAGTTTCGAATGACTCTATGTTCTTGAATTTTCTCATCTTGATTCAAAATATATTTACGTGCATCTTGTAATCTTCCTTGAGAAAATAAATATTGGAATAGTAATTGCGTTGAGAAAAGTTGTGCTTCGAGCTGAATTTTATCTTCACTCATATAAGACACTTCGAATGTTTTTTCTAATTCTTCTCTAAAGTCAGTATCATCAGTTAAAATCACATAATTAATACCAAACAAGAAGGCCTTGTTTGGCTCATTAAGGTCAATGTTTAATTGACTAAGTTGGTAGTAACTGTCGGCAACATGATTACCTTCAATAATGCTGTCATAAAACAAATGCTCAGCTCGTCTACCTAAATTAAGTTTGTTTAAGCAATAAGCATACTTTAATTTAATATCAAAATCTTGTGGTGACAAATCAAGCACTTTTTTATAGTATTCTACTGCCTTATTAAAATCTTGCATTTTATATTTTTGATCAGCCATTTTACGATAAAATGGTTCATCAAATTTCATCGAGATAATATTGTCATTGTTTTGCGCCATTCTTTGTCACCTCTCTTTATTTATGATGTATTAGCATAGGATTGCCATATGCAATGGCATAATCTGGTATATCTTTTGATACAACTGTTCCAGCTTTAACGACTACATGATTACCAATATGTACACCTGGTAGAATGGTCGAATTTGCACCGATTAATGTATGGTCACCAATGTACACTGGGCCATAGCGATATTCATCCACTAATACTTCGTGCGTTAATATTGTTGTATTATAACCAATTACAGAATTATTGCCAATTGTAATGAGTTGCGGATAAAAGAGATCAGGCATTACTTTATAGGCAATAGCAGTATGTTGTCCAATGGTCATATTCAATAGATTAATGTATATCCAACGTTTCCATTTTAAATTTGGTATAAAACGACATAATTCAATTAGCAATGTATTGGTGAATACTTTTGAAAAACGTACTAAACTATAAATTCGCCATAGCGGATTAATCTTATGATGTCCTTCTTTAGTTAACCGTCTCATGATTTCACTTTCGCCTTAGAGCTATTCCAAGTTAACGGACCTGCTTCTTTGTACAATGATGGTTGATATTTAATGCGACGATAAATTAAAATTACCAAACCAATTATAATTAAAATAACTGATACCAATTGCGCTACTCTAATATGACTTGTCAGCATTAAACTATCCGTTCTTAATCCCTCTACAAAGAAACGTCCAATTGAATACCATATTAAATAGAGTGTGAATGTTTCACCTACACGAAGATGCTTTCTAATTGTAATTAAAATGATGAATCCCAAAATATCCCATATAGATTCATATAAGAATGTTGGATGGTAGTATACCCCTTCAATATACATATTACGAATAATAAACTCAGGAATATGTAAATTTTCTAAAAAGGTTCTTGAGACTGGACCGCCATGGGCTTCATGATTCATAAAGTTACCCCAACGTCCAATACCTTGAGCTAAAATAATACTTGGTGCTACAATGTCACCAATTTGAAATGGATTTAAATTTTTAATTTTACAAACAATAATACCAGTGATAAATCCACCTAAAAGACCACCATGTATTGCAATACCACCATGCCATATCATTGGAATTTCAATAGGGTTTTGGGCGTAATATGGCCATTGAAAAATCACGAAGTAAATACGTGCAGCGATGAACCCAAAGATGGCACTGTAAAAGATGACGTCAACAAGCGTATCTTTATGTAAACCAACATATTTCAAGCTTTCTTGAGCTATGAAATAACCAATAAGGATTCCTACCGCAATAATGATACCGTACCATTTTATTGAAAGCGGACCTATGCTAAATGCAGTAGAATCAATATAATTCAGATTAAAAAGCATGTTTTAGTTCTCCTTGCTTTGATGACCTTTTTTTAAGATTTCTTCATTTAAACGTTGATTAAATTCTTCAGCTGTATTAATCCCCATTATATTTAAACGATAATTCATTGCTGCGACTTCTATAATGACTGCAACATTTCGTCCTGGTCTTACAGGAATTGTTTTTTTAGTGATTTCTGTATCAAGAATTTGTAATGTTTCTTCATTCAATCCAACTCGGTCATACAGTTTATCTTTATCCCAATTTTCAAGGTTAATGTTAAGACGAATTTGTTTTTGTGTGAGGATCGACCCCGCTCCAAATAATGTCATGACATTGATGATACCGAGACCCCTAATTTCTAATAAGTGCTCAATTAATTTAGGTGGTGTCCCTATTAATTCATCTTTAGTTATTTCACGAATTTCTACGTTATCATCAGCTACGAGTCGATGACCTCTTTTCACTAATTCAAGTGCAGTCTCACTTTTACCTATACCAGAATCTCCAGTGATTAACACACCCACACCATAAACATCGACTAATACACCATGTAATGATGTTGTCTTAGCTAATTCATGTTCAAGGAATGTCGTTAATCGACTCATTAAACTTGTAGTTGCATCCTTTGATACGATTAGTGGTGTATCCATTTCTTGAGCGGCATCAATCAGCTCTTGCGGAGGTTCTAATCCTCTTGTCACAATAATTGCAGGTGTTTCAGGACGACATAATTTTCTCATGCGTCCATGACGTTCCTCGTCTGGTAATAAATTATAAAACGATAATTCTGTAGTACCTAGTAATTGAATGCGGTCTGCAGCATAGTGTGAAAAATATCCAGCCATTTCTAGACCTGGTCTAGAAATATCCGTATTTTTAATAGGTTTATGTAATCCTTTTTCACCCGTAAACAATTCTAATTTAAGTAATTTGACTAATTTCTCTGTCGTTAACATGAGTTCACCTCAAAATTTTCACTTGAATTCATTCACCTATTATCATATCAAAAATAAAGACAAGATTAATATAAAAAAGAAGAAATCCTATTATATTTGTTTCGTTTACACCTTAGATTGCTTTTAAATGATTAAGGGAACAACATACAGTTTGTATTAAATCACTTAACCTCACTTATTGAATTTCTTATTATAATTCCCTTTGTTGGGTTTAATGTTATGTTATTAAAAAAACTGAGAAAAGCTAGATGTGAGCGTATTCTCAGTTAAGTCATTTAATGCGAGATGCCTATGATCCCTTAAATTACTATTAATTTTCAAAATCTATATTTCAATTTATTCTACTTTATCTCGTTCAAGTACCGTTTTTAAATATTTACCTGTGTATGATGATTCTACATTTGCAATCTCTTCTGGTGTACCAGTAGCAACTAGTGTACCACCACCATCGCCACCTTCAGGTCCTAGATCAATAATATGATCTGCTGTTTTAATGACATCTAGATTATGTTCAATAATCACAACAGTATCACCGTTCTCAACTAGACGATTAAGCACTTTTAGCAAACGACTAATATCATCGACATGCAAACCAGTTGTAGGTTCATCAAGAATATAGATGGAACGACCAGTTGAACGTTTATGCAATTCAGATGCTAATTTAACACGTTGTGCTTCTCCTCCTGATAGAGTTGTAGCTTGTTGTCCAAGCGTGATGTAACCTAAACCAACATCTACAAGTGTTTGTAATTTACGATGTATTTTAGGAATGTTTTCAAAGAAATACGTTGCTTCTTCGACTGTCATTTCAAGCACTTGAGCAATATTCTTACCTTTATAAGTCACTTCTAATGTTTCACGGTTATAGCGCTTCCCATCACAAACTTCGCATGGAACATACACATCAGGTAAAAAGTGCATTTCAATTTTAATAATGCCATCACCTTTACAAGCTTCACAACGTCCACCTTTAACATTAAAGCTAAAGCGTCCTTTTTGATAACCACGAATTTTCGCTTCATTAGTTTGAGCAAATACATCACGTATATCATCAAATACGCCAGTATAAGTGGCTGGATTAGAACGTGGCGTTCTACCGATAGGAGATTGGTCAATATCAATAATTTTATCTAATTGATCAATACCTTCAATGCTATCAAAGGCACCCGGTTTAACTTTAGATTTATTTATTTTTTGAGCTAATGATTTATATAATACTTCATTAACTAGTGAACTTTTACCTGAACCAGACACACCTGTTACAACTGTCATTACAGACAATGGAATATCTACATCTACACCTTTTAAGTTATTACTTCGTGCACCTTTGATACTAATTTTGCGATCAGTTACTTCTCGACGATGTTCAGGAACGTCGATACGTTTCTTACCGCTTAAATATTGTCCTGTTAAAGATTTCTTATCTTTCATGACTTTACTTGGTGTGCCACAAGAGACGATTTCACCACCATGATTACCTGCACCAGGACCGACATCTACGAGATAATCAGCTGCTCGCATAGTGTCATCATCATGTTCAACAACAATAAGTGTATTGCCCAAATCTCGCATTTCTTTTAAGGTGCTTATCAGACGATCATTATCACGTTGGTGTAAACCAATAGAGGGCTCGTCAAGCACATAAAGTACCCCTGTTAAGCGTGAACCGATTTGTGTCGCTAATCGAATACGTTGTGCTTCACCACCAGAAAGAGTACCTGACGCACGATTAAGTGTTAAATATTCTAATCCAACATTATTTAAAAATGACAATCTTGAAATGATTTCTTTTAAAATTTGACTTGCAATAGCTCTATCTTGTTCTGAAAGCTCGATATTTTCATAGTAATTTAATGCATTCTTGATAGAATATTCGACTACTTCTCCAATATTATATCCACCAACGTAAACAGATAGCGCTTCTTTACTTAAACGTTTACCGTAACAAGTTTCGCAAGGCAGTTCAGTCATGTATTTACTCATTACTTCACGTGTATATTCCGATGGTGATTCATGATAACGACGGTCAATATTGGGAACAACACCCTCGAATTTCATTCTTCTATGACGTGTCCCACCGTTACGACTGTGGAAAGAAAAATCAATTTCTTTATCTCCTGAACCATTCATTAATATGTTTTTCTGTCTATCAGTCAACTTTTTATATGGCTTATCCATATTAATTTTATATACTTCGCATACGCGTTTTAATAAAGTTGGGTAAAAATCTGAGCTCGTAGGTTCCCATGGTTCAATCGCACCTTCATTTAGAGTCTTATTAGGGTCTGGAACTACCAAATCAAGATCGACGGTTAATCTTTGACCTAAACCATCACAAGTTGGACAAGCACCGAACGGACTATTGAAACTAAACATTCTAGGTTCTAATTCACCAATAGAGAACCCGCAAATTGGGCAAGCATGATTCTCAGAAAATTTAAGGTCCTCGCCATCAATTACATCGACAGTAATGTTGCCATCAGCTAATTCTAAACCTGTCTCAATTGAATCTGCTAAACGTGTTTCAATACCATCTTTAACTACCAAACGGTCTACGACTACCTCGATAGTATGGTTTTTATTTTTATCTAATTCTGGAACCTCATTGACATCGACAATATCGCCGTCAACTCTAAGACGTACATAGCCTTTTTTACCAATATCTGCGATAAGTTTCTCATGACTACCTTTTCTATGAGAAACAACTGGCGCTAAAATTTGAATTTTAGTGCGTTCTTTAAGCTCTAAAATGCGATCAACCATTTGTTGCACAGTTTGAGATTCAATTTCAATATTATGATTAGGACAATATGGCTTGCCTATTCGTGCGTATAACAAACGAATATAATCATAAATCTCCGTTACCGTTGCTACTGTTGAGCGAGGATTTTTACTTGTCGTCTTTTGGTCAATTGAAATAGCTGGTGATAATCCCTCTATCGTATCAACATCTGGTTTATCCATTTGCCCCAAAAATTGACGCGCGTATGCACTTAATGATTCTACATAACGTCTTTGACCTTCAGCATAAATTGTATCGAATGCTAAAGATGATTTACCTGACCCAGATAACCCTGTCATAACAATTAATTTATTTTTTGGAATTTCAATGTCTACGTCTTTTAAGTTATGTGCACGTGCACCCTTTACTACAATCCTTGGTCCCTTCATTCAAATGTCACCCTTCTGATTTTAATTCAAATAACATATCTCTTAGTTCTGTTGCTTTTTCAAAGTCTAAATCTTTAGCTGCTTTTTTCATTTCTTTTTCTATATTTTCAATTGTTTTTTGTCTTTCTTTTTTAGTCATTTTCTTAGGTAATTCGGTTTGTTGTTTTTCATTTGTTTCATCATTATCAACCGTGGCACTAATAACATCATGAATTTTCTTATTAATTGTTTTAGGTGTGATTCCATATTTTTCATTATGTGCCATTTGTATATCACGACGTCTTTGCGTTTCATCAAGCGCATACTGCATTGAATCGGTAATTTTATCGGCATACATAATCACTTCACCTTTCTCATTTCGTGCAGCACGACCTATCGTTTGGATTAATGAGCGGTTTGAGCGCAAGAAACCTTCTTTATCTGCATCTAAAATAACAACTAATGAAACTTCCGGTATATCAATTCCCTCTCTTAATAGATTGATACCGACAACAACATCATACGTTCCCATTCTTAAGTCACGAATAATTTCAATACGTTCTAACGTTTTAATCTCTGAGTGTAGGTAATTTACTTTAATACCCGCTTCTTTCATGTATGTCGTTAAGTCTTCACTCATTTTTTTAGTTAACGTTGTGACTAAGACACGTTCATCTCTATCAATACGTTCTTGAATTTCACTAAGTAAATCATCAATTTGATTTTTAGTTGGTCGAACGTCAATTTTAGGATCTAAAAGACCAGTAGGACGAATAATTTGTTCAATCATTTCATCGGTATGTTCAATCTCATAAGGTCCTGGTGTAGCTGATACATATACCAACTGATTCGTTTTTTGTTCAAACTCCTCAAATTTTAATGGTCGGTTATCCATCGCACTAGGTAATCGGAAACCATGATCTACTAGCACTTGCTTACGCGCACGGTCACCGTTAAACATCCCTCTTATTTGTGGCAATGTAACGTGAGACTCATCAATCATTACTAACCAGTCATCACCGAAATAATCTAGTAACGTATAAGGTGTTGAACCTAAAGGTCTTAACGTTAGATGTACAGAATAGTTCTCGATACCCGAACAGAATCCCATTTCTCTCATCATTTCTAAATCATAATTCGTTCGTTGCTCTAGACGTTGTGCTTCTAATAGCTTATTCTCATCTTTTAATTCTTTTAATCGCTCTTCTAATTCCTTCTCAATACGCTCTATGGCAATCTTCATTTTTTCTTCTCGTGTTACGAAGTGAGACGCCGGGAAAATCGCGAAATGTTCACGTTCGCGAATGACTTCTCCCGTTAAATAATTAACTTCTCGAATACGATCAATTTCATCGCCAAAAAATTCAACACGAATACACATTTCTTCACGTGAAGCTGGGAAAATTTCAACCACGTCGCCACGTACTCTAAATGTACCACGTTGGAAATCAATATCATTTCTAGAATATTGTACGTCTACGAGTTTACGAAGCAGTTCACTTCGATCCATTTCCATACCAACTCGAACACTTACTACTAAATCTTTATATTCTTCCGGATTACCTAAACCATAGATACAGCTGACACTGGCAATGATAATGACATCATCACGTTCAAATAATGCACTTGTGGCAGAATGTCGTAGTTGGTCAATTTCGTCATTAATTGAGGCATCTTTCTCAATAAACGTGTCTGTTGAAGGTACATAGGCTTCTGGTTGATAGTAATCATAGTAACTAACAAAGTATTCTACTCTATTTTCAGGAAAGAATTCCTTAAACTCACTATACAGTTGCCCCGCTAATGTTTTATTGTGTGCAATGATGAGCGTTGGTTTCCCCACTTCTTTAATAACATTACTCATTGTAAATGTCTTACCTGTACCAGTGGCACCTAAAAGCGTTTGATGACGCTTTCCTTCTTTAACACCTTTGACTATTTTCTCTATTGCTTGTGGTTGGTCCCCTTGTGGATCAAACTCAGAATTCAATTTAAACGGGTAATGTTCCACCATTCTGATAAGCGCCTCCTTAAATTAAGCATTCTTAACTATTTATTTAAAACTTTAGTGTAAATAAATGATGTATGAAAATTTAACAATGATTTGTTTTAAATTGTATCTTTATTCTTAATAAAAATTCTACTGAAATAATTTAAATGACCTCTTTAAGTGAAAATCATAAATTCATTCACTTAATAATTTCCTATTATTTGTTAAGTATTCTCACTTAAGGCTATTTTATCAAATATATAAATAAAAATACAAACGTTTGTTCGCTTACGTTTGTATTTTCAAAATCATTTATTATTATTTAATATTCCACTAATGCTTGTGATTTATTCATATATAATTTAATGGCGCCCGCTCTTAAATATGCTTTAAATTTTACTTCCATCTGAACAAATTGTGCATTTACACTATAAATCAACTTACAGTAACATTCAAAAGCTCTGTTTGATAGTATTTAGTCTTGATGCTTATGAAATTCAAGGTTGTCTATAATGACATATCCAGCTAATAGGGATACTACATCGATAAAGATTATCCATTCATTATGAAAGAATCCTTTGTAAATTGAAGCAGCTATCAAAATCAATGTCACAATAACACCCACCCATTTACTTCGAGTTATGACACTAAACAACACGACTAATACACATGGAAAAAATGCAGCTAAAGCGTACCAAATCATTTATCTCACCCATTTTTTCGATTTAAAATCGCCATTGTAGTTTCTCGCAATTCTGCTCGAGGAATGAAGTTTTCAGTTAGCATTTCAGGTATGACATTTTCTATGAAATCTTGAACAGAACTTAAGTGATCAAATTGCATGATTGTTTCCAAGCTGTGTTCATAAATTTCAAAGAATAAGTCCTCGGGATTACGTTTCTGTATTTCGCCGAACGTTTCATACAATAAATCAATTTTGTCGGCTACAGATAAAATTTGACCCTCTAACGAATCATCTTTCCCCTCTTGTAGTCGTTCTCGATAAATATCTTTATAAGGTTCAGGTATTTCTTCATTAATAAACGTGTCCACCATATCTTGTTCAACTTGAGAAAACAACATTTTCAATTCCGTTTTAGCGTACTTTACTGGTGTTTTAATGTCACCAGTAAACACTTCGGCAAAATCATGATTCAGTGCCTTTTCATATAAACTTTTCCAATCAATAGTATTACCATGATATTCTTCTACAGTCGCTAAATATTGTGCAATCTTGGTAACTTTAAAAGAGTGAGCAGCAACATTATGTTCAAAATATTTAAATTTACCTGGTAAGCGAATTAATTTCTCTAAATCAGAAAGTCTCTTAAAATATTGATGAACACCCATTTTACCTTACCTCCATACTCTATTAAATAAAGATTATACTTACATTTATTATATCAATCAACATTTCTATGAGAAGTGTCAATTCTTTATACATTGTAAAATGTTGAAAAAGTATAAAAAAATAAGACCCTCAGCATAGTTTCACGCTTAAATGAACTATCGAGGTGTCTTAAGTATACAATTTGTCGAATGATTATATTACGATTCGTTATATTGAATTTGAAGCTTTCATCATTTTATCAAATACTTTGGTTGGCAATATAGCATGTAAAAATTCAAGGGGTTTAGCTGCAAATCCTGTTAGATAACGCGGTTTAGGTTTATTACTGTCTATTGCTTTTGAATTCGCTTTTGTTACTACCATTGGATTTGAAAGCATATTAGAATGATATTGCTTTTTCATACTTTGAGTCACTTTCATCGCAGTAGCTTCATAGGCACCGCCTTTTGTAGAATCAGCCAATTTATCAGCAGCGATGATCCCCCAATCTGTTTTAATCCCACCTGGTTCAATAATAGATACTTCTATCCCGAATTCCTCTACTTCCATTCGTAAAGCATCGCTAAAGGCTTCTAATGCATATTTCGTAGGATGATACCAAGCGCCAAAATAAGTTGTAAGTCGTCTACCCATAGATGAAATATTAATGATATGTCCTGATTTTTGTGCTCTCATATGTGGTAAAACTAGCTGTGTAATAAGTGCTAAACCAAATATATTTACTTCAAATTGCCGTTTCGCTTATTCAATTGTGACATCTTCGATTGCACCATATTAACCATAACCGGCATTATTAACGAGTACATCAATTCTTCCTTCGTTTTCGATAATAGTATCGATTGCCGTTTTGATTGAAGCTTCATTTGTTAAATCTAATTTTAATGGGTTCACCTGTTTTATAATTTCAAGACTTTCTATCCTACGACTAGCGCCATAAACTATATTTCCCTGTACTGCTAAATATTCTGCTGTTTTATAACCAATACCACTTGTTGCTCCTGTAATTAAAATGACTTTTCCCATAAATGATTTCACCTTTATATTCTATTTTGAAAACACGATTATGCGTAAAAAGCACAAATCTATTATTAAAAATTCGCTTATATTGAGCTTACTTCAATACATAACAATTATTTCATTTTTCTTTTATTAACCAATATATACTAGTTACACAGGAATGTATTGTGATAAGTATTTTAATTAAAGATTAGATTGTTTTCCTAAAATGTACAGAAAGCGGTTCCTAAACATTTATATAAAATAAAACACCCCTTGCTCTAACTATGCCGCGCTAATTCGTTTAATCTTCCTATAAATTTCTATAAAACGGCATTATTCAAAAAAAGAGTTCAATAACTATGCTAAATTGCATAGCCATTGAACTCTGACATCTGAATATATTAAAACTAATGTCTATAAACTTGTTAGTGAATAAAATTATAGCTTGAAGTGTTTGTAATTGTTCTATTTGTAACATGGTTATAATGACCATTCCAGTTCATTTCTGAAACATATACTGATCCATCTTGATTAACATGTTCCACGACACCTACATGACCATAATAACCAGCAGTTGTTTGGAAAATAGCACCTACTTCTGGGCGATTATCTACTGTTAATCCGGCATTTTTTGCTGAGTATGCCCAGTTATTAGCATTACCCCAATAACTACCAATTGAGCGTCCTAATTGTTGTCGTCGATCAAATGCATAGTATGTACAATTTCCGAAACTATAAAGGTTACCTTGATTGGCAGTTGTAACATGTTGATACGATACTGGTGTATTCACTGATGAGTGGTATGAATCGTGCATAGTATTTGTAGGTGCACTTGTAGGTACAATATTGTAACCAGTCACATTTGTTGTGCTAGCACTTACTGATTGAGCTACCACATCTGATTGATTAAATGCTGTTGTTTCTGCATAAGTTTGTGCATAATTGATCTCTTTATTTTCTAATTTTGCTGCACCTTTTTCACTTACTGCAATTAAGTCACCTGGATGAATTAATGCAGTTACACCTGGGTTAAAGTTATATAATTGTTCAAGTGATAAGTGATGTGATAATGCAATTTGGTATAATGTATCACCAACTTTAACTTTAACGATATCTTTATTTGTTAATCCTAGATTTGTTTCTTGCTCCACTTGACTATTGTAAGTATTTGATTGTTGTGAAGTTGTATGTGTTGAATTTGTATATTCTTGTGCATTAGCTAAACCACTTAAACCTGCTAAAGCTGCAATAGAAGTCAATGTTACTGTAAGAGTCTTATTAATCATGTTGTCATTCCTTTGTTGTTTTATATTATTAATCTTTTATAATGTAGCATAACATATATTGTAGAAGTTCAATGTTATCGGCTTGTAATATAAAGGTTAAAATGGGCTTAAATAACATATGAAATTGTATACTCTAGTAATAAATAACATTACATTTTACATTTACTTAGCTATTATTTAGATTCTCAAAAAATAAGGAGTAAGACAATGAATTCAAAACGAACTCTATCTCACTCCTATTTTCAATTCTATTACATTAATTGTCACTTTGATTCATTGTATATCTTAAATACGATTCAATAAATGGTCCAATCTCCCCATCCATGACTGCATCAACTTTACCAGTCTCTTCATTTGTTCGATGATCTTTTACCATAGAATAAGGATGGAAAACATATGAACGAATTTGGCTTCCCCAACCAATTTCTTTTTGTTCACCACGTATTTCAGCCATTTCACGTTCTTGCTCTTCTAATTTTAATTGGTATAATTTAGCTTTTAACATTTTCATCGCTGCTTCACGGTTTTTAATTTGTGAACGTTCATTTTGGTTATTGACTACGATGCCTGTTGGATGGTGTGTAATTCGAATTGCAGATTCTGTTTTATTTATATGCTGACCTCCAGCACCTGATGCTCTAAATGTATCTACTGTAATATCGTCAGGATTAATTTCTATTTCAATTTCATCATTATTAAATTCCGGAATGACATCACATGAGGCAAATGACGTGTGACGGCGCCCAGATGAATCAAATGGAGAAATTCTAACTAGTCTATGAACTCCTTTTTCGGCTTTTAAATAACCATACGCATTATGCCCTTTAATTAACAATGTGACACTTTTGACGCCCGCTTCATCACCTGGTAAATAATCAACAGTTTCAACTTTAAACCCTTGTTGTTCACCATAACGTTGGTACATACGTAGTAACATACTAGCCCAGTCTTGTGATTCAGTACCACCAGCACCCGGATGTAATTCTAAAATTGCATTATTCGCATCATGTGGACCATCTAATAATAATTGCAATTCAAACTGATCAACTTTCTCTTTAAAGTCGAGAACATTTTGTTCTAAATCACTCTTTACATCACCATCTAACTCTTCTTGTAATAATTCCCAAGTTGCCGTCATATCCTCAACTTCTTCTTCTAATTCATGATAACCATTTACAACTGATTTTAATGCATTATTTTTATCAATAACATCTTGTGCTTTATTTTGATCATCCCAAAAGTCAGGTTCAGTCATCATTTCTTCATATTCTTGAATATTTGTCTCTTTATTTTCAAAGTCAAAGAGACCCCCTAATTTGTGCTAAGTTGTTACGATATTCATCTATATTTCGCTTAATTTCAGATAATTCCATATTTATCTCTCCTATTCTTACCTAATTCATATTTGATAGGATATGTAAAAAGTAGGAGCGTGAATTCTTTTTCACAACTCCCACTTATTATTAAACATAAAACCTATTCTTCTTTTCCATGACAATTTTTATATTTCTTGCCACTACCACATGGACATGGGTCATTACGACCAACTTTGTCGCCTTTAACAATAGGCTGCTTTTTAGCTTTCTCTTTGCCATCTTCAGCAGAGACATGTTGAGCTGTTCCAAAGTCAGTTGTTTTCTCTCTTTCTATATTTTCATCAACTTGAATTACAGATTTAAGGATGAATTTAGATGTATCTTCCTCAATATTTTGCATCATCATATCAAATAACTCATGACCTTCATTTTGATAATCACGAAGTGGATTTTGTTGTGCATATGAACGTAAATGGATACCTTGACGTAATTGATCCATAGTATCAATATGATCTGTCCAGTGAGTATCTATAGAGCGTAGTAATATCATACGCTCAAATTCAACCATTTGGTCACCAATTTTGGCTTTTTGGCTTTCATATACTTTTTCAATTTTAGACCAAACTACTTCGAAGATGTCTTCAGAATCTTTACCGTTAATTTCTTCTTCTTTAAGATCGCCTTCTTGTAAAAAGACATCATTAACGTAATTAATAAACGGAGCGTAGTCAGGATTGTCATCTTCTTCACTTATATGATAGGTCACACCACGTTGTAATGTAGAACGTAACATTGCATTAACTAATTGTGAACTATCCTCTGAATCGATAATATTGTTTCTTTCATTGTAGATAATTTCACGTTGCTTACGTAAAACTTCATCGTATTCAAGTATACGTTTACGTGCATCAAAGTTGTTACCTTCAACACGTTTTTGAGCAGATTCAACAGCGCGGGATACCATTTTTGATTCAATAGGAGTCGAATCATCCATGCCTAAACGGTTCATCATTTTTTGAAGTCTTTCAGAACCGAAACGAACCATTAATTCATCTTGAAGTGATAAATAGAAACGACTATCCCCTCTATCACCTTGACGACCAGAACGACCACGTAATTGGTCATCTATACGTCTAGATTCATGTCGTTCAGTACCAATAACTGCTAAACCGCCAATTTCTTCTACACCTTCACCTAGTTTAATATCAGTACCACGACCAGCCATGTTTGTCGCTATTGTCACAGCACCTTTTTGTCCTGCATTTGCAACAATTTCCGCTTCACGTTCGTGGTTTTTAGCGTTTAATACATCGTGTCTAATACCACGTTTTTTAAGTAAATTAGAGATATATTCACTTGTTTCAACTGCAACAGTACCTAAAAGAACGGGTTGACCTTGTTTATGTTTTTCGACTACGTCTTCAACGACTGCATCAAATTTACCTTTTTGACTAATGTAAATTAAATCAGATTTATCATCACGTTGAACAGGTTTATTCGTAGGAATTTGTGTAACCGTCATATTATAAATATTACGGAATTCTTCTTCCTCTGTTTTTGCAGTACCAGTCATACCAGCTAATTTATTATACATACGGAAATAGTTTTGGAAAGTAATGGATGCCATTGTTTTCGATTCATTTTGAATTTTAACGCCCTCTTTAGCTTCTATCGCTTGGTGAAGACCTTCAGAGAATCGACGACCAGGCATTGTACGTCCAGTAAATTGGTCAACAATGAGTACTTCTCCATCAACAACCATGTAGTCCACGTCACGTTGTAATGTTACGTGTGCTTTTAATGCTGTATTAATGTGACTAATAACTTCAACATTCTGTACATCATATAAATTTTCAATTTTAAACATACGTTCAGCTTTGTCTGCACCTTGTTCAGTTAAATGAACTGCTTTTGTCTTTTCATCATATTTATAATCATCTTCAGCTTTTAACATTTTGGCGAACACATTCGCTTGTGTATATAATGACGTAGATTTTTCTGCTTCCCCAGAGATAATTAAAGGCGTTCTAGCTTCATCAATTAAAATAGAGTCTACCTCATCGATGATTGCAAAATGTAATGGTCTCATTACACGCTCTTCGGCATAGTTCACCATATTATCTCTTAAATAATCAAATCCTAATTCATTATTCGTACTATAAGTAATATCTTGAGCATAGGCTTCACGTTTTTCATTCGTTGATTTACTATTTAAATTTAATCCTACAGTTAGTCCTAAGAATTCATATAACTCTGCCATTTCTTCACTTTGAACACTAGATAAGTATTCGTTAACTGTGATTACGTGCACACCACGACCTGCAAGCGCATTTAAATACGTAGGCATCGTCGCTGTTAAAGTTTTACCTTCACCGGTTCTCATTTCAGCGATATCACCTTTATGAATGGCGATACCACCCATTACTTGCACTTTATAAGGTGTCATATTAAAGACACGTTTTGCCCCTTCTCTTACTAAAGCATATGCTTGAGGTAAGATTTTATCTAGATAGTCATTTTGTTTTTTTACATCTTCAATTTCTTGTACTTCTTGTTGAAATTGCTTCGTCTTATTTTTAATTTCTTCATCAGTTAAGATAGCCATATCTTCCTCTAATGAAAGTACTTCATCGGCTATTTTACTTAGACGTTTAGTTTCTTTTTTATTGCCGTCAACAATTTTTGATAAAAATCCCATTACGTCCGCTCCTTTAGCTTAAAAACTGTTTGGCTTACAACAATTTATCATATCATTTATACTTTAGAATTTATACTTAAATACTCATATAAGTGCGACGCTTAATTGTGCGCAACTTAAATAACTTACTTCCTTTTCCCCTAATTTGAATCGCTAAGCCTAATTTATTATTTAAATATCCAATTACCTCATTACATTAGCACAGCATGATATTAGCGTCCACGAATTACTATAATATTAGTTACAAAAAAGAGTGGAACAGAATTCATTTTGAATTCATCGTCCCACCCTTATAAGGATAACTATAACTGAGTGTATTTTATTATTATTACCTTCTCAGCTTAGTTATATCTGCAAATTGTCATTGTGAACTTAACACCATAAATATATTTCAAAATTGATTTAAATTAATAACTTACTATTAATCAATTATTCAGTCGTTTCAATTAATCCATATTTACCGTCTTTACGTTTATAAACAATACTTGTACCATCTGTTTCACGATCAGTGAAGATATAGAAATCATGTCCTAATAATTCCATTTGTAATACTGCTTCTTCAGAATCCATTGGTTTTAAGCTAAATTGTTTAGAACGGATAATCTCAATTTCACTATCATTTGTTGGTTCATCATTAACGTCATCAACATTTTCTGGCGGTGCTTCTTGTACTTCAGCTACAAACGCTTCTGGTTCTCCATGCGTTTTATGCTTACGATTAACACGTGTTTTATATTTACGTACTTGACGTTCTAATTTGCTAGTAACTAAATCAATACCTGCATATAAATCATCATGTCTTTCTTCTGCTCTTAATGTAACATTCTTCAATGGAATTGTTACTTCGATTTTAGTTGTAGAATTTTGATACGTTTTTACTTTTACGTGTGCGACTGCATTAGGCACATCGTTAAAATAACGTTCAAGTTTACCAATTTTGTCCTCAATATAGTTGCGGATGGCATCTGTAATAGTGAGGTTATCTCCATGAATTTCAAATCTAATCATAGCTATCTCTCCTTTAACCTCTTATGTTGGTAATTCTTACTATTATAATACCACGTTTAACCTATCTTGAAAACGTAAACACTTTGAATTTTCTGACATTTTTATCGTATAATTTACACCCAGCATGATGAATTGTTAATCCTGTTGTATAAATATCATCAACGAGTAATATTTCTTTACCAGTTAAATCCACATCTTCTTTAATATAAAAAGGATTCATAGCTCTTGCTCTCTCTACTTTCCCAAGTTTTGACTGTTTGGGACGCAATTCAGTTGCCAATATGTTCGAATATTGAACCCCCATTTTTTCTAATACTGTTGCGACTGGGTTAAATGTTCTTTGAATGTCTCGTTCAATTGGAGATGGAATAGGTACAATCAGATCACAAGATGTTTTTGGTAAGTTGAGTTGTGAGGCTATAACCTCAGCTAAATAATAATCTTTCATTAGTTTGTATTGCTGTATCATTTCTTTCATAATACCGGAATATTGGTAGTCACAATAAAGCTGTTCCATTAGTTTAAAATTTTTAGCTAAAAATTGACAATCCAAGCAGTCATTTTCTTTATTATCCCGATAATTTAAGCACTTAGGACAACGTTGGTCATTCTTAATTAATTTCACACTATCCCACATTTCTAAACATGATGAACACATACGTTGAGGTACTCGATAAAAGTTAAAAACATTAAGCGATTCATATATTGGCAATCCGCATTGTATACATTTAACCAATTACCCACCCACGTTCTATACCTAATCGATTCATTTTTTTAATTTCTCTTTTAGCTTGTATCATAGCTATACTTACACCTTCATGCATAAATATCACTTTTCCTGTAGGTGCTTCTTGTTTACGACCAACCCGACCCGCAATTTGAATAAGTGCAGCCTTTTCAAAAGTATGTGCGTTGATGACAATGACATCTAATTGTGCCATTGTGAAACCTCTTTCTAGAATTGTTGTCGTAAAAACGATAGCATGTTCACCGTTTCGTAGTGCTTGAACTTTGCTAAATCGTAGTGCATCTTTGCTTGAAACATAGATTAAATCTGAAAAGTGGTAACGATAGTGTTGGTACGTCTCTACCATCAATTCAATATTGTTAAAGAATACTAGTGTGTATCGTTTTTCGTTAATTTGATTCATTAAAATTCTTTTCAATTTAAGTTGTATATGCTTAACGTTTAATTTGAAATATGTGAAATTGGGGACTGGTAGTGGATGTTTATGGAAACGTGCAGGTAAGGTAATGATTTGCTCAGAAGACAAACGATTCAACAGCTCTTTCGGAGGTGTTGCCGTCATAAATATGTGGCTATGTTTTTGTTTTGATGATAATCGAATTGCCTCCATAAGCCGAGGATCCATTGATAAAGGAAAGGCATCAACTTCGTCGATAAATATAACATCAAAGTGAGATTTAAATCTAAACAATTGATGAACGGTTGCAACAATGAAGTGACCATTATATTGTTGTTGGCTACTTTGGTGTAATACATCTATGTCTTCTGAATTGAATGCTTCTTTAATGCGCAAACTAATTTCTACTACAACATCTACTCTTGGGGATACTATGGCTACATTAAACCCAAGTTGGCGTGCTACCCGTATACCTTCATACATCATTTCAGTCTTACCCGCACCAGTAACCGCATATAATAATAATGGTTGAAGCGTTTTAATTGCTTGTACAATGGCCTCTGAAGCATATTGTTGTTGTTCTGATAATTGAAAGGGTAAGTCGTAATATCCATCAGAAATTGCATTCTCACTTTGCGTAATCCTAAATTCTGTAATATTGTCCATACGCCCTAATTGTATACAATACCTACAATAAATAATACGTTCTTCTGAAATAGGTGTTTCATATTCATACATATAACGTTTGTCTATATTGCCACATTGAAGACATTGATAACCATCATCTGTAGCGATAATACCAGGTGTAACTTGAGTAACTGTCTCATCACTTAACGTCACATCTGGACTAACTAACTTTCCGTAGAATTTTATTACGAATCACTCCTTATAAAATAAAAAAGCCTAAAAGATGTTAAAAAAATATTGAAACACTATGTGCTAAACAATACTTTCTTAAACGCTTTTAGACTTAAATTATAAACAATTAATTAATTTCGATTTTTCTTGGGAAATATCCTAAACCTAATCCGCCTGAACCAAGATGAGATGCAATAACTGGTCCAAATTCTGAATACTGGATATTGATGTTTGGATATGTCTCTTTTAAATGGTTATAAAAGTCTTTACCTTCATCAATTTTATCACCATTGATTACAAAAACGGTAACTTCATCAATGTCTTTAATAATTTCAAAGATATTCTCTTCTAATGTATTAAGTGCACGTTTTTTAGTACGTACCTTTTCAAAAGGATGAATTTTGCCATCTTTTTCGAAACGAAGTACAGGTTTCATTTTTAATAATGTTCCAACCCATGCTTGAGCACCAGTTATACGTCCACTTTTTTGTAAATTCTTAAGATCATCAACAATTAAGTAAGCGCCAGCTTGTTCTCGGATTTCTTGTAATTCTTCAATAATTACTTCTGGTGTAAATCCTTTGTCAATGAGTTCTTTAGCATAGATTGTATAACTTCCTTCAATCATCGCTGCCAATTTACTATCAAACGTATGAACATTGACACCTTCTACCATTTCTCCAGCTTGTGTAGCTGATTGATAGCTGCCACTTATACCACTTGATAAAGCAATCACAATAATATCAGTGTAGCCTTTATCTCTTAACTTCTCATAATTCTCAATCCATTCCCCAATAGCCGGTTGACTTGTTGTTGGGAATGTTTTAGATGAGGCCATTTTATTATAAAAACGTTCAATTGGTACGTTATCATTCTCAGTAAACGTTTCTCCATCATCAAATGCAACACTTAATGGTGCAATAGGTATCTCATATTGGTCCATAAAGTCTTGTGGTAGATACCCAGTTGAATCTGCCATTAATGCGATTTTCATAGTAGTCCTCCTCAATTATACTCAAAGCTATTATAAATTATTTTTATTGAAAAAGAAATTCATAATCAGATATTTCTTCATTTAAAATGAAGCGTGTATAATAAAGGTCAAATATTCTTTTTATTTATTGGAGGTGAACATCTTTGAGCAATCATATTATTACGATTAAACAGGAACATTCGATTGAAAATGTCATTAATAAATCTAGATTCATCGCACACATCAAACCTGTTTCATCAGAGGATGAAGCTAAAGCATTCATAAACGAAATTAAGCAACAACATAAAGAGGCTACGCATAACTGTTCAGCTTATACAGTTGGTGATCAAATGAATATTCAGAAAGCAAATGATGATGGTGAACCAAGTGGCACTGCGGGTGTCCCTATGCTTGATATATTAAAAAAATTAGATGTACATAATGTTTGTGTCGTTGTTACTCGATACTTTGGGGGTATTAAACTTGGTGGTGGCGGACTTATACGGGCATATAGTGGTGCTGTTAGAGACATCATTTATGATGTAGGACGTGTAGAACTACGTGATGCTATTCCTACTACCGTGACTATCAATTATGATTTAACTGGAAAGTTAGAATATGAATTGGCCTCTACAACGTACTTTCTAAGAGATACCACTTATACCGATAAGGTTAGTTATCAAATTGATGTCGTACAAACTGAATATGATGACTTTATTGCATTTTTAAATAAGAACACAGCTGGTAATTTTGAATTGCATGAAGCAGACGTAAAGAAATTACCATTTGATATACCCACTAATTAATAAACAACCTTGTTTGTATAACACTACCTAATCATTTAAGTAGTTATTACAAACAAGGCTTTATTTTTTATCATGTTGATCTACACCATTATCACCGTGATGTTGTTCATTCTTTTTTGTTATTAAATTAAGTATCGGACGATAACTATCATCAATCAAACCTGTAAATTCAACAATCAATTCAATTGTGATAACAATTAAAATGAACATTAGGAGTACACCTAAAGGTTGAGATAAGTATAAAATGATACTTGATAAACTAAATAAAATCGCTATTGAATAAATTAATAATACTGTTTGTCTATGGCTATATCCTAAAGCTAAAAGTTTATGATGCAAATGCGACTTATCTGCTTGCATAATATGCTGACCATTTCGCATTCTTCGAATCATTGCAAATAACGTATCAATAAATGGTACAGCTAAAATCACAATTGGGAAAAACAATGAAATAAATGTGATGTTCTTAAAGCCAAGTAAGGATAGAAAACCAATGATAAATCCTATCAGTAGTGCACCACTATCCCCTAAAAAGATCTTAGCTGGGTGAAAGTTGAAACATAGAAATCCTAATAATGATCCTATTAGTACACTACAAATCATGATAATAAATACATTAGCCTGTAAAATCGCAATAAAAGCAATTGTAATAAGACCAATTGCAGATACTCCAGAGGCCAGTCCGTCTAAACCATCAATTAAATTGATAGCATTAGTTATCGCCACAATCCAAATAATGGTAATCGGTATACTTAATATTCCAAAATGAATTGTCGGGCCCATAGGAAACGAAATAAAATCTATTGTAATTCCATAAAATGCTACGATTGAAGCTGCGACAATTTGACCAATTAACTTTAAAATAGGCTTTAAATCATAAATATCATCAATTAATCCTACTAAATACATAACTATAGCCCCCATAACTAAGGGCTTAACTTCTCTTTCAATCGGATGTCCAAGCCAGATTCCTATTAAGAAAGAAAGTAATATAACAGTACCACCCAATACTGAAACTGGTTTTGTATGTACTTTTCTAAAATTTGGCCTATCTACTAAATCAAATTTAATAGAGACCTTTATAATCATAGGTGTTAATATTAAACTGATTACCAATGTTACAGCAATAAGTAGTAAAGTATACATCAGTTCACCTTCAATAAATCTCTTTTAATTTTACACATTTGCAAGTTATCTATTCATTCTATTTAAACAATTTTCAAATCAATTTTGTATTGGACTATAGTTGTAATTTACTAACTATTCTTTAAATAGTTCATTAAACTTCAACTATTTTATCCTATTTCTTCAAATTAATCTTTATTTTTAATTAATTGTAAATTTTTTGTAAAGATAATCAATTTATATCATATCATTTCAGTATTCATTTGAATATAAAAGTTCAAATATTCTATCTATTTTATTTATGTTATCTGATACAACTTAATGACAAATGGTAAGTTTTCACTTACAATAACTAATGGTTAAATTAAAGGAGTCGATTCCAATATGATTGAATCTATCATTTATAATGTTGCAGTTATGGTAGCTGGCATTTATTTATTTCATCGATTACAATATTCCGAAAATAAAATAATGGTCTTTTCAAAAGGCTATGTCACTGTATTAATGACGATTGTTGCATTGCTACTTGCAGCTTATCCAATTCCATTCCATCAAGAGTATTTAGTTCATTTAACATTTGTCCCATTGTTATTTTTAGGACGCTTTACTAATATGGGCTATACACTTGTATCGGCAGTTATCGTTGCTTTAGTAGAAGTGTTCGCATTCGGAAACTCACTTCTTTATGGTGTAGTACTTATAGTAATAGGTATCATTGTAAGTATGGTTGGACCTTTTTTAAAACAAAATGACATTGTAGCTTTAGTCGTTTTAAATTTGATTAGTGTTATTATTTTACTTATTTTATCTATCTTTAGTCCGCTATATGATCTTACTGAAATCGCATTTTTAGTTCCAATTTCATTCGTTTTAACCATCGCTTCTGCAATTACATTTGTTGATATGTGGCACTTCTTTTCATTAGTCACACGCTATGAGAATGAAGATAAGTTTGACTATCTTACTGGACTAGGTAATGTAAAAGAATTTGATAGACATTTAAATCATGTATCTCAGATTGCTGAGGATAAAAATGAAAGTCTTGCCTTATTATTAATTGATATAGATGGTTTTAAAGATGTAAATGATACGTATTCACATAAATCTGGAGATGCTGTGCTCAAACAAATGTCACAATTATTAAAGAATTATGTACCAAAGCAGTTTCAAATTTTTCGTAATGGTGGCGAAGAATTTTCAGTCGTGATTCGTAATTACTCATTGGATCAAAGCGTTAAATTAGCTGAAAATATTCGAACAGGTGTTGAAAAGTCTTCATTCCACTTACCAAATAAGGAAGTCATAAAATTATCTGTCTCTATTGGTGTAGGTTACCTATCGCAAGATGACCATAAGTCACAAAGAAAAGTCTTCAAAGATGCCGATGATATGGTTCACGTTGCTAAGAATGAAGGTCGTAATCAAGTGATGTTTAATCCAATCATTAAATTATAGAAACGTAAAAGAAGTCAACATATTGATTAACCAAATTATTAATATATCTGGTTATCTAAATATGTTGACTTTTTAGGCTCTATAATAAATTGGACTGATGACTAAAAATCATCAGTCCAATTTT
>ERZ1023420.129-NODE-129-length-35114-cov-43.047548_pt1 | contig 35114 bp, 30 predicted proteins | sample MGYA00380512_ERZ1023420 | MGnify/ENA primary metagenome ERZ1023420 (study PRJEB33173, sample SAMEA4830390) | metagenome | study: EMG produced TPA metagenomics assembly of the PRJEB25223 data set... | reverse complement strand
GAGCGGTCAAATTTTTCTTTAGCCATTATAAAATCTCTCCTATTCGTTAGAAAATTATTTTTAATTTATCTCTCATGACAGTTTCTCACCATCATGAGAAGATGGGTTGTAATTTGGAAATAAAGGACCATACAGTACCTTTATAATGCATTTTTCCCAAAAAATCAATTGATAAAACAATAAGCTACTTAATTAAGCTTTATGTGTATTGTACAGACAGTTGTCGCACAAAACAAGTTTAATTATTCGGCTTTATTGCCACTGTTTTTCTTAACAATTTCTTCAGCAATTGATTTTGGAACTTCAGCATAGTGATCAAAGTACATTGTATAAGTACCACGACCTTGAGTGTTAGAACGTAATGAAGTTGCATAACCGAACATTTCTGAAAGTGGTACAAAAGCATTTACAACTTGTGCATTACCACGAGGTTCCATACCATCAACACGTCCACGACGGGATGTTACGTCACCCATGATGTCACCCATGTACTCTTCAGGCATTTCAATTGTAACTTTCATCATTGGTTCTAAGATAACTGGATCACATTTTTTAGCAGCTTCTTTAAGCGCTAATGATGCAGCAATTTTGAAGGCCATTTCAGATGAATCGACATCATGGTATGAACCATCAAATAATTTAGCTTTAACATCAATTAATGGATAACCAGCTAATACACCGTTTTCCATAGCATCTTTAAGACCAGCTTCAACTGATGGAATGTATTCACGAGGAACTACACCACCAACGATAGCGTTTTCGAATTCGAAACCGCCACCTGTTTCATTAGGTGAGAATTCAATTTTAACGTCACCATATTGACCACGACCACCTGATTGACGAGCGAATTTACCTTGAACTTCAGCTGATGATTTAAATGTTTCACGGTATGAAACCATTGGCGCACCAACGTTACATTCAACGTTAAATTCTTTCTTCATACGGTCTACTAAGATATCTAAGTGAAGTTCACCCATACCACCGATAATAACTTGTCCAGTTTCATCGTCTGTGTGTGCATGGAATGTTGGATCTTCTTCTTGTAACTTAACTAAAGCTGTAGTCATCTTGTCTTGGTCTGCTTTAGATTTAGGTTCAACTGATAAGTGAATAACAGGTTCTGGGAAATCCATAGATTCCAAGATAATGTCATTCTTCTCACCACATAAAGTATCACCAGTACCAGTATCTTTAAGACCTACCGCAGCTGCGATATCTCCTGAATATACTGTGTTTAACTCTTGACGAGAGTTAGCGTGCATTTGTAGTAAACGACCTACACGTTCACGTTTGTTCTTCGTAGAGTTTTTAACGTAAGAACCTGATGTTAAAGTACCTGAGTAAACACGGAAGAATGTTAATTTACCAACATAAGGGTCAGTCATTACTTTGAACGCTAAAGCAGCGAACTCAGCATTGTCATCAGCTTTTGCGATAACTTCTTCTTCTGGGTTGTCAGCACGGTGACCAACGATTGGTTTTACGTCTAACGGTGATGGTAAGTAATCAATTACTGCGTTAAGCATTAATTGAACACCTTTGTTTTTGAAAGCTGTACCAACAAGAACTGGATAGAATTCAATGTTGTTTGTAGCTTCACGGATAGCATCTTTTAATTCAGAGACAGAAATCTCTTCATCAGCAAGATATTTTTCCATTAATTCATCATTAGTTTCAGCTACTGCTTCAATTAATGTTGAACGAGCTTCTTCAGCTCTTTCTTTATGATCTTCAGGAATTTCAATTTCTTCAATTTCAGTTCCTAAGTCATTGTTGTATTTGAAACATTTCATTTCAACTAAGTCGATGATTGCTTCAAATTCGTCTTCCGCACCAATTGGTAATTGGATTGGTTGTGCGTTTGCTTGTAAACGGTCATGGATAGTGCTTACTGCGTATTCGAAGTTAGCTCCTAATTTGTCCATTTTGTTTACGAAAACAATACGAGGTACGCTATAAGTTGTTGCCTGGCGCCAAACTGTTTCAGTTTGAGGTTCAACACCTGATTGAGCGTCTAGTACTGTTACTGCACCATCAAGTACACGTAATGAACGTTCAACTTCTACAGTGAAGTCTACGTGTCCAGGTGTATCGATGATGTTTACACGGTGGTCATCCCACTGTGCTGTTGTTGCGGCAGATGTGATAGTGATACCACGATCTTGCTCCTGTTCCATCCAGTCCATTTGTGAAGCACCTTCGTGTGTTTCACCAATTTTATGGATACGTCCAGTATAGTAAAGAATACGTTCAGTCGTAGTTGTTTTACCAGCATCGATGTGAGCCATGATACCGATATTACGTGTTCTATCTAAACTAAAATCTCTAGCCATGTATTTTTCTCCTTCCAGTATAACTGCGAATAAATACTATAAATATGGCGATGCCCTAAACACGTACCTGCGATAGTAATCTATCAATATGGAACATGTTCAGGGAAACAGCTACTATCCTACCAACGGTAGTGAGCGAATGCTTTGTTAGCTTCAGCCATTTTGTGTGTGTCTTCACGTTTCTTAACTGCGCCACCAGTGTTGTTAGCAGCATCTAAGATTTCGTTAGCTAAACGTTCTTCCATAGTTTTTTCACCACGAAGACGTGAATAGTTAACTAACCAACGAAGACCTAATGTAGTACGACGTTCTGGACGAACTTCTACTGGTACTTGATAGTTAGAGCCACCAACACGGCGAGCTTTAACCTCTAATACTGGCATAATGTTATCGATAGCTTCTTCAAATACTTCAACTGCTTCACGACCACTACGTTCTTTAACTAAGTCGAATGCAGAATAAAGAATTCTTTGTGCTGTTCCACGTTTACCGTCTAACATAATTTTGTTAATCAATTTTGTAACTAATTTAGAGTTGTGAATTGGATCTGGTAATACGTCTCTTTTTGGTACTGATCCTTTACGAGGCATAATATAAATCCTCCCTTCCGATTATAATATAATTCTTTAGTTTATAGCGAAAATTTACGCAATCTTAAACTTATTTTTTAGGTTTTTTAGTTCCGTATAATGAACGGCCTTGTCTACGTCCATCAACACCTGAAGTATCAAGTGCACCACGTACAATATGGTAACGCACACCAGGTAAGTCTTTTACACGTCCACCACGTACAAGTACAACACTGTGTTCTTGTAAGTTATGTCCGATACCAGGAATGTACGCATTGATTTCAATGTTGTTAGACAAACGAACACGAGCATATTTACGTAACGCGGAGTTAGGTTTTTTAGGTGTCATTGTTCCTACACGAGTACAAACACCACGTTTTTGTGGAGAATTTAAGTCAGTAAATTTTTTCTTTTTACTGTTAAAGTTTCTATTTAATGCTGGTGAATCAGATTTTTTAGATTTACTTTGTCTAGGTTTACGTACCAATTGGTTAATAGTTGGCATTGAATGTTCCTCCTCTCTTCTTTTATAATCCCACACATCCAGGTGGTTCATTTTAAGGGTAAATAAAATTTAGTAAGAATGATTCTTACTAATCTCATTTTACTAATGCAACAATAGTTGCACTAACATTTATACCTACATATTCTCCTAAAGCTTTTTTGCTTTTGAAAAATGAGACAGGCATGTGTTTGTGATTGATTTGGCTTAACACGCGAGTCATAAGATGAATCTCAACGTCTTCAGCAATAATCAATGATGTAACTTGATCTCTATTCAAAGCTTTGAGCGTTTGTTTAAGACCAATGACATAATGTTGTTTGTTAAAGCGTGCAACTTTTTCATTAGACATCAAAATATCCTCCAAAGTTCTGCTTGCATCAACCTTAATAATAATAACACTTTCAACACTACTGAGTCAACTTTTATTCGAACTTTTCAATAAAAATTTTTTGAACTTCAGAAGTCGGATAGAGACCACAATTTTAAATATGGTTTCATTGCTCTAATTCTATGGTCAATAATATTAAAGAGCCCGAGATATCAATTAACACCTCGGACTCTTAGCTTATTAAATACTAAATATTATATTTCAGTAGTTTGAACTTCTTCAATAATTTCAGTATCTGGTGTTGCTTTATTGTATTCAACGTCTCTATAACGTCTCATACCAGTACCAGCTGGAATCAATTTACCGATAATAACGTTCTCTTTAAGTCCGAGTAAGTTATCACGTTTACCTTTGATTGCTGCATCTGTAAGTACACGAGTTGTTTCTTGGAATGAAGCCGCTGATAAGAAGCTTTCAGTTTCAAGAGAAGCTTTCGTAATACCTAGTAAGACAGGTTTAGCTGTTGCAGGACGTTTACGTTCTTTAAACGCTTCACGGTTAGCATCAGTAAAGCTATGAATATCTACTAATGAACCAGGTAATAACTTAGTATCTCCTGCTTCAATGATACGTACTTTACGTAGCATTTGTCTTACCATAACTTCAACGTGTTTATCGTCGATTTCTACACCTTGCATACGGTAAACTTTTTGAACTTCTTTTAATAGATAGCTTTCTGTAGCATTTAAACCTGATACAGATAAATAATTCTTAGGTTCGATTGAACCTTCAGTAAGTACTTCTCCACGTTCAACACCTTGTCCAACTTCTACTTTCAATCTTGAAGTACCAGAAGCTAGATAAGATTTCGTTTCGTTAGCACCTTTTATTACGATTTCTTGTTGACGGTCTTTAGCAAGTTTGATGTCATCAACGACACCTTCGATTTCAGTAATCACGGCTTGACCTTTAGGATTACGTGCTTCGAAAATTTCTTGGATACGAGGAAGACCTTGTGTGATATCGCTACCTGCTACACCACCTGTATGGAATGTACGCATTGTAAGCTGTGTACCTGGTTCACCAATTGATTGGGCAGCAATTGTACCAACTGCTTCACCAACTTCAACTTTTTCACCAGTCGCAAGGTTTTTACCGTAACATTTTTCACATACACCATGACGTGTATTACATGTAAATGCTGAACGGATATACATTTCCTCTATACCTGCATCTGTGATTTTCTTAGCGATTTCTGGCGTAACTAATTGATCTGGGTTAACAATGACCTCATCTGTTTCTGGATGACGGATTGTTTCTTTAGAATAACGACCTTCAATACGTTCGATGAATGGTTCAATCATTTCTGTACCTTCTTTGATATCAGAAACAAGTAAGCCACGGTCAGTACCACAATCTTCTTCACGGACGATAACATCTTGAGCCACGTCAACAAGGCGACGTGTAAGGTAACCTGAATCGGCAGTCTTAAGCGCTGTATCGGCAAGACCTTTACGTGCACCATGAGTAGAGATGAAGTATTCTAATACCGTTAAACCTTCACGGAATGATGAAGTGATTGGTAATTCAATAATCTCACCAGATGGCGCGGCCATAAGTCCACGCATACCAGCCAACTGTGTAAAGTTAGATGCGTTACCACGGGCACCAGAGTCACTCATCATGAAGATTGGGTTTGTTTCTTCGAGTGATCCCATTAGTTCGTTTTGAATTTGGTCTTTTGCATCAGTCCAAATTTCAATTACAGCATTGTAACGTTCAAAATCAGTGATTAAACCACGATTGAATTGTTTCGTTACTTTATCAACTAATTTTTCATGTTCATCAAGGATATCTTGTTTATCTGGTAATACCACGATATCAGATACACCAACAGTAATACCTGCTTTAGATGAGAACTTGAATCCTAAGTCTTTCATTCTATCTAACATCATTGACGTATCAGTGATGCTGAAACGGTTAAATACTTCAGCAATAACATTTCCTAAGAAATTCTTATTGAATGGTTTGATTAATTCTTGCTCATCAAAGTAAGCTTTTAATCCACCTTCACCAATTTCAGTTGGCGCAATGAAGTATCTTTCCGGCGTTTTATTTTCTAAATTCGTTTGTGTTGGTTCATTAATATATGCAAATGAATCTGGAATGATTTCATTGAATATTACTTTACCAACAGAAGTTAGCAAGATTTTTTTGTTTTGCTCTTCAGTAAATGTCGGATTGTTAAATGATGATGCGTGTACACCAATACGTGTATGCAAGTGAACATAACCATTTGCATAAGCTTTGAGTACTTCATTTGTATCATTGTAAATCGTACCAGTATTCACAGCATCTTTACGCTCAAGAGTTAGGTAATAGTTACCTAATACCATATCTTGTGATGGCGTAACAACTGGTTTACCATCCTTAGGATTCAAGATGTTTTGCGCAGCTAACATTAACATACGCGCTTCAGCTTGTGCTTCTTTAGATAATGGTACGTGAACAGCCATTTGGTCACCATCAAAGTCAGCGTTGTAAGCTGTTGTAGCAAGTGGATGTAGACGAATCGCACGACCTTCAACTAATGTAGGTTCGAATGCTTGGATACCCAGTCTGTGAAGTGTAGGTGCACGGTTTAAAAGAACTGGATGTTCTTTAATTACGTCTTCTAATACGTCCCATACTTCGTCATCCATACGCTCAATTTTACTTTTCGCATTTTTAATGTTTGTTGCAATTTCACGTTGTACTAATTCTTTCATTATGAATGGTTTGAACAACTCAAGTGCCATTTCTTTAGGCAGACCACATTGATACATCTTCAAGCTTGGTCCAACAGCAATAACTGAACGACCTGAGTAGTCAACACGTTTACCTAATAAGTTTTGACGGAAACGACCTTGTTTACCTTTTAACATATGTGAAAGTGATTTTAATGGGCGGTTACCTGGTCCAGTAACTGGACGGCCACGACGACCATTATCAATAAGTGCATCAACAGCTTCTTGTAACATACGTTTTTCGTTTTGAACGATGATGCCAGGAGCACCTAAGTCTAATAAACGTTTTAAACGGTTATTACGGTTGATAACACGACGATATAAATCATTTAAATCACTTGTTGCGAAACGGCCACCATCTAATTGAACCATTGGTCTGATTTCAGGTGGAATAATAGGAAGTACGTCTAAAATCATCCATGCTGGATTATTACCAGAATGTCTAAATGATTCAACAACTTCTAAACGTTTAATCGCACGTGTAAGTCTTTGACCAGTAGCTGATTCTAACTCATCACGTAAATGTTTAAGTTCAGCATCTAAGTCTATTTCTTCAAGTAATTCTTTAATACCTTCAGCACCCATTTTAGCAGTGAATTTGCCTGGGAATTTATCGTAGTACTCTCTAAATTCTGCTTCAGATAACAATGTCTTTTTCTCTAAACCAGTTGGACCTGGATTTACAACAACGTATGAAGCAAAGTAAATAACTTCTTCTAACGCTCTTGGTGACATGTCTAATAATAGACCCATACGACTTGGAATACCTTTGAAGTACCAAATGTGAGATACAGGTGCAGCTAATTCAATGTGCCCCATTCTTTCACGGCGCACTTTAGATTTAGTTACTTCTACGCCACATCTGTCACAAACCATACCTTTATAACGTACACGTTTGTATTTACCACAACTACATTCCCAGTCTTTTGTAGGTCCAAATATTCTTTCACAGAATAGACCATCTTTTTCTGGTTTTAAAGTACGATAGTTTATTGTTTCTGGCTTTTTAACCTCACCAAAAGACCATGAACGGATTTTTTCAGGTGAAGCAAGTCCTATTTTCATATAATGGAAATTATTTACATCAATCAAGGAGCCTACCTCCTTCAATTTAGATTAGCTGTGCAAATTGATTGATTGCTCTATATCAATAATAGAATAACCAATGTAGAGACTTAGTCCATTATTGAACTTTATCTCTACAAGGCTTATTCGTTTATAAACTTAAATGCAATTAGTCTGTAACTTCTTTTTGTGATTGCGGTGCATCTTTTTGTTGAAGATCCACTTTACGCTCAACGACATCATCATCTTCATTGTCTTGCATGTCAATTTCATTGTCATGCTCGTCCATGATTTTAACGTCTAGACCTAAACTTTGTAATTCTTTCATCAATACTCGGAATGATTCTGGAACTCCAGGTTTAGTGATGTTTTCACCTTTAACAATAGATTCGTATGTCTTAACACGACCTACTGTATCATCTGATTTATAAGTTAAAATTTCTTGAAGTGTATATGCAGCACCGTATGCTTCAAGTGCCCATACTTCCATCTCACCGAAACGTTGTCCACCGAATTGTGCTTTACCACCAAGCGGTTGTTGCGTTACTAATGAGTATGGTCCAGTTGAACGCGCATGTAATTTATCGTCAACCATGTGTGCTAGTTTCAACATGTACATTACGCCGACTGAAATTCTGTTATCGAATGGTTCACCAGTACGACCATCGTATAATACGGTTTTACCGTCACGAGCCATACCAGCTTCTTCGATTGTTGACCATACGTCTTCATCACTCGCACCATCAAATACTGGTGATGCAACATGGATACCTAAGTTTTTAGCAGCCATACCTAAGTGTAGCTCTAATACTTGTCCGATATTCATACGTGATGGTACACCTAGAGGGTTCAACATGATATCAATCGGTGTACCGTCTGGTAGATACGGCATGTCTTCTTCAGGAACAAGTTTTGAAATTACACCCTTGTTACCATGACGACCACACATCTTATCTCCTACGTGAATTTTACGTTTTTGAACGATATAAACACGAACTAATTGGTTAACACCTGGAGATAACGTATCATCTCCTTCTTCACGGTTAAAGACTTTAACATCTAGAACAATACCACCTGCACCATGAGGTACGCGTAATGATGTATCGCGAACTTCACGTGCTTTTTCACCAAAGATTGCGTGTAATAAACGTTCTTCTGCAGTTAATTCTGTTACACCTTTAGGCGTTACTTTACCTACTAAGATATCTCCATCATTAACCTCAGCGCCGACGTATACAATACCGCGGTCATCTAAGTTTTTAAGCGCACTATCTGAAACGTTTGGAATATCACGTGTGATTTCTTCAGGTCCTAGTTTAGTATCACGTGCTTCTGATTCATACTCTTCAATATGAATAGAAGTATATACGTCATCTTTAACTAGGCGTTCACTCATGATCACGGCATCCTCATAGTTGTAACCGTCCCAAGTCATGAAACCAACAACTACGTTTCTACCTAATGCCATTTCACCAAGTTCCATAGAAGGACCATCAGCTAAAATTTCGCCTCTTGTCACTACGTCACCAGGAGAAACGATAGGTCTTTGGTTATAACATGTACCAGTGTTTGAACGTTTGAACTTAGCTAATGGATAGCGATCTAATTCGCCTTCGTATTCTTGACCATCTTCCTCAATAAGTTGACGAACAAGAACTTCATTAGATTCAACGTGCTCAACACGACCTTTACGTTTTGCAACAATTGCTGCACCAGAGTCACGTGCTGCCACGTGCTCCATACCTGTACCAACAAATGGTGATTCAGGGTTCATCAATGGCACTGCTTGACGTTGCATGTTTGCACCCATCAATGCACGGTTAGAGTCATCATTTTCTAAGAAAGGAATACATGCTGTCGCAGCAGAAACAACTTGTTTTGGTGAAACGTCCATGTAATCCATTTTTTCTTTAGCCATAACTGTGTTATTACCACGGAAACGACAAACAACTTCATCATCTAAGAAACGACCATTTTCATCTAATTTAGAGTTGGCTTGTGCTACAACATAGCTATCCTCTTCATCAGCTGTTAAGTAATCGATTTGCTCAGTAATGCTATTTGTTTCAAGGTCTACTTTGCGATACGGTGTTTCAATGAAACCAAATTCATTCACACGTGCATAACTAGACAATGAGTTGATAAGACCAATGTTTGGTCCCTCAGGTGTTTCGATTGGGCACATACGACCATAGTGAGAATAGTGAACGTCACGTACTTCCATTTGAGCACGTTCACGTGTTAAACCACCAGGTCCTAGTGCAAAAAGACGACGTTTATGTGTTAACTCAGCTAATGGGTTAGCTTGGTCCATGAATTGTGATAATTGTGAACTACCAAAGAATTCTTTAATAGATGCAATAACAGGACGTATATTGATTAATTGTTGTGGCGTTACAGAATCTGTGTCTTGAATAGACATTCTTTCACGTACCACACGCTCCATTCTTGATAAACCAATACGGAATTGATTTTGTAACAATTCACCTACTGAACGTAGACGACGGTTACCAAGGTGGTCAATATCATCTGTGAAACCAATACCACTTAATAAGTTAAAGAAGTATGACATTGATGAAATAATGTCTGCTGGAGTAATACATTTCACTTCTGAATCAGGGAAAGCATTACCAATCACTGTTGTTGTACGTCCTTCTTCATCATTAGGAACATAAACTTTAATTGATTGAATCTCAACAGGTTCATCAATTACTGTGCCTTCTAATTCAAAGACTTCACTGTTAGCATTTGATTCTAGTACATCCATGATTTCATCTAAATTACGACGATCAAGTACAGTACCTTCTTCTGCTACGATTTCACCTGTTTCTGAATTAACAATTGGTTCTGCTAATTTTTGGTTAAACAAGCGATGTTTTAAATGAAGTTTTTTGTTTGCTTTATAACGACCTACACTCGCTAAGTCATAACGTTTCGGATCGAAGAAACGTGAGTATAATAGACTCTTAGCATTTTCAACTGTAGGTGGTTCACCAGGGCGTAAACGCTCATAGATTTCTAATAGCGCTTGATCTGTATTTTCTGTACCATCTTTTTCTAAAGTATTACGTAAATATTCATTATCACCTAAAAGATCAACGATTTCTTGATCAGTAGAGAAGCCTAAAGCACGTAATAATACTGTTAATGGTAACTTTCTAGTTCTATCAATACGTACATATACAACATCTTTAGCATCAGTTTCATATTCTAACCATGCACCACGGTTTGGAATAATTGTTGCGTCGAAGTTTGTACGGCCGTTTTTATCTAGTTTTTCATTGAAGTATACGGATGGTGAACGAACTAATTGTGATACGATAACACGTTCAGCACCGTTAATTACGAATGTACCTGTATCTGTCATTAATGGGAAATCGCCCATAAACACTTCTTGTTCTTTTACTTCGCCAGTTTCTTTGATAATTAAACGCACTTTAACACGTAGAGGTGCAGAATACGTTGTATCACGGTTTTTTGATTCTTCTAAATCATATTTCGGTTCTCCGAGTCTATAATCTACAAACTCTAAAGATAGATTGCCTGTGAAATCTTCAATCGGTGAAATGTCTCTAAACATTTCTAATAAACCTTCTTCTAAGAACCAATCGTAAGACTTAGTTTGAATCTCAATTAAATTCGGTAATTCTAATACCTCTGAAATTCTCGCATAGTTTCTACGTTTACGATGTCTTCCATATTGGACAAATTGACCTGCCAAACAGATTCACCCCTCAAAAATTGCGTGTTTACTTTTAGTAAATCACCAAATATAATTAGACAAAAAGAAAACGGTAGCATACTTATGACACCATTTTCTATTTCACCTTATATACATTGTTAATTTATACGTAAAAGTACACACTTATTGAACATAATTTTTTACATTCTATTACTATATCAGAATACAGCTACTTAATCAACCTTTTACACTTCTTAAAATGTAATAGCCTTTGCTTTTTTCTAATACTTCAACGTTATCGAATGTGTCTTGCATTTTTTTCTTTGCAGATGGCATACCTTGCTTTTTTTGAATTACTACAAAAAGTTCACCATCAAGTTTCAATTTAACATAAGCGTCTTCCAAAATGCGATGTACAACTTCTTTCCCTGTTCTAATCGGCGGATTAGTAAGGACAAAGTCATACGTGTTGTCTTCCACTTGTGATAAACCATCACTTTCTTTAACTTCAACATTCTCTATACGGTTTCTTTTTTTATTTTTTCTTGATAAATTTAGTGCGCGTTGATTTACATCAACCATTGTCACTTCGTGGTGTGGGGAAACTTTCGCAATCATCAAACCGATAGGGCCATAGCCACATCCAACATCTATGATATTTTTTGTAGGACCAGGGGGATATGTTTTCAAAAAAGTTTTCACTAGTAAATCAGAGCCAAAATCTATTTTCCCTTTTGAAAATACACCAGCATCTGTTACAAGTTCTAAATCATGGTTATCGTAGGAGTACGTAAAAAGCGCTTCTTTACTTTCTACTTCAGGATTTTCATCATAATAATGACTCATGACTACACCTCTTTTAATCTAATTCGTCTTAGATTAATAATATACCCAAATATTTTAAATTTCGACTTCAAAGCCTTTATTTAAATATTGAAAATAGGCAATAGATAAAATAAGATAAAACCCCGTTATAGTAATAACGGGGTTTTCATTTCTCAAAGATTTCAGATAGCTCATGATACGCTTAATGTTAACGTACCAAAGTAGTTAATGTATTAAGCTACAAGAACTATCTTCCATATATAATTATCAACTGTTAGCCAACAGAAATTATTTTAATTCTACTGTAGCGCCAGCTTCTTCTAATGTTTCTTTAAGTTTTTCAGCTTCTTCTTTAGGTAAAGCTTCTTTAACTACTTTAGGAGCTCCGTCAACTAATTCTTTAGCATCTTTTAATCCTAAGCCAGTAGCTTCTTTAACAGCTTTAACGACTTTGATTTTTGATGATCCAGCTGAAGTTAATTCAACATCGAAATCAGTTTTTTCAGCTTCAGCGTCTCCGCCACCAGCTGCGCCTGCTGCTGCTACTGGAGCTGCTGCAGTTACACCAAATTCTTCTTCAATTGCTTTTACTAAATCGTTTAATTCTAATACTGACATTTCTTTAATTGCTTCAATGATTTGTTCTTGATTAGCCATTTTATATTTCCTCCATTAATTTAATTTTTATGCGCAATTATTCAGCGCTTTCTTCTTTTTGTTCTCCAACAGCTTTAACCGCATAAGCGAAGTTGCGTACTGGAGCTTGTAATACTGATAAAAGCATAGAAACAAGACCGTCGTGTGATGGTAATGTACCAACAGTGTTAACTTCTTCTGCAGAAATAACGTTGCCTTCCATAACACCTGTTTTAATTTCTAATGCTTGATGTTCTTTTGCAAATCCTGCGATAACTTTTGCTGGAGCAACAACATCTTCTGTTGAAGTAGCAACTGCAGTAGGACCTACTAAGAATTCATCTAAACCGTCGATACCAGCTTTTTCTGCTGCACGGCGAACCATAGTGTTTTTGTAAACTTTGTACTCAACACCAGCTTCACGTAATTGTGAACGTAATTCAGTTACTTCAGCAACGCTTAGACCACGATAGTCAACGATAACTGTAGATACTGAGTTTTTAAGTTGTTCAGCAATAATATCAACTTCTTGTTTTTTTGCATCGATGATAGCAGACATTTAGACACCTCCATAGATTTTAGTTTGGTGCTTTTAATTTTGAAGTAATGATTAACGAATCATATTCGCTTTGCATTACTCAATAAAAAAAGCACTTTCTACCCGTGGCAAAAAGTGCTTGAAAGATCTAAATTCTTCACGTTCAAGTCAATTTTAGCCTCGGTAGGATTAAAATTTTAAGTTATTACTAACTCCTACTGTCTTAGGTAAAATAATACATTAACCAATATAACTAAATTAATGTACTATGTCAATATTTTTTTAAAGGCTGAAAGCATAAACTTTCAGCCTAAGTAACTTTTATTTTAATAGATTAAAGTTTGATGCTTGAAGTATCAACTTTAACTCCAGGACCCATTGTTGTAGTTACAGCAATAGATTTGAAGTACGTACCTTTAGCTGAAGCAGGTTTTGCTTTAGTTAATACGTCTTGTAAAGCTCTGAAGTTTTCAACAAGTTTGTCTGTATCAAATGATGTTTTACCAATTGATGCGTGAACAATACCTGATTTCTCAGCACGGTATTCTACTTTACCAGCTTTGATTTCTTCAACTGCTTTTTTAACGTCCATAGTTACTGTTCCAGTTTTAGGGTTTGGCATTAAACCTTTAGGTCCTAATACACGACCAAGTTTACCAACTTCACCCATCATGTCTGGTGTAGCTACTACTACGTCAAAATCAAACCAACCTTGTTGGATTTTTTCTACATATTCGCCTTCGCCAACGAAATCTGCACCTGCTGCTTCTGCTTCAGCTGCTTTTTCTCCTTTAGCGAACACTAATACACGTTGTGATTTACCAGTACCGTTTGGTAGCACTACTGCTCCACGGATTTGTTGGTCATTTTTACGTGTATCAATACCTAAACGGAATGCTACTTCAACTGATGCGTCAAAGTTAGCAATGTTTGTTTCTTTAGCTAGTTCAACAGCTTCTTGTACATCGTAATGTTTTAAGCGATCGATTTTGCTAGCTGCTTCTTGATATCTTTTGCTTTTTTTAGCCATTTCATGTTCCTCCTTTAGTGGTTTTAGCGGAATTTCCTCCCACATTTACTTGCTTTCACAAGTTAAGAGCAGATAACAGTGAGGTATAAATTATGTTTTATCTTAGAATTAAATTCCTTAATAAATGACATTTCCCCTCATATTACGACAATATTGAACGCTGTCATCATGTTTGTCATTTCTGTCATCTGCTTCTATCGTCAATCTATATATTCATTAATGTTTTTTATTATTGAACTGTGATTCCCATACTACGAGCAGTACCTTCAATGATACGAACTGCCGCTTCTTCGTCTGAAGCGTTTAAATCTTGCATTTTTTGGTTCGCAATTTCACGTACTTGATCTTTAGTTACTGTAGCAACTTTGTTTTTATTAGGTTCGCCTGAACCTTTTTCAACGCCTGCTGCTTTTTTAAGTAATACTGGAGCCGGTGGTGTTTTTGTAATAAATGTAAATGAACGGTCTTCATAAACACTGATTTCTACCGGAATGATTAAACCTGCTTGTTCTTGCGTACGAGCATTGAATTCTTTACAGAATCCCATAATGTTCACACCTGCTTGACCTAATGCTGGACCAACTGGTGGTGCTGGATTCGCTTTACCTGCAGGAATTTGTAATTTAACTACTTTTTCTACTTTTTTAGCCACGATGTGCACCTCCTTGATATCGTGATGTGGTCACAGGACTGAGTTTTGTCCTCCCACTCTTCTACATTTCGTGACGAAATGAACGCTCTATGAGCGCGACCACAGTATTATAACATTAATTCATTACGTAAAGCAATGGTAAAATGTAAGTTTTTTTATAGAACCCCTTATCATTTTAATGATTAGGGGTTCTTAATGCATGAGCTTTTGCTCAGGTATTTCTCTAATTTTATCATTTTAATGATTAGGGGTTCTTAATGCATGTAAAGTAATACTTCTTGTTTTAGCAAGTCTAGTATTACTTATATACCATTATAATTTTTCTACTTGATCAAATTCTACTTCTACTGGTGTCTCTCTACCAAACATGTCTACAAGAACAGTAAGTTTGAATTTATCGGTTTCAATTTCTTGAATTTCTCCAACTTGGTTAGCGAATGGACCTGATTTAATTCTCACTTGCTCACCTAATTCAACTTGGACATCGATTGTTTTCTCTTTCATGCCCATTTGTTTAAGAATGAAACGCGCTTCTTCAGGAAGTAGTGGATTAGGTTTTGATCCAGCACCAGCCGAACCAACAAATCCTGTTACACCTGGTGTATTTCTTACTATATACCACGATTCATCAGTCATAACTAATTCGACTAACACATAACCAGGGAAAGTTTTTTTACTTAATGTTTTGGCTTTGCCATCTTTAACTTGTGTCTCTTCTTCTTCTGGTATAACAACTCTGAATATTTTTTCGGTCATATTCATAGATTCAACACGTTTTTCTAAATTCTTTTTAACTTTATTCTCATAACCAGAATAAGTATGCACAGCATACCAACGCTTTGCGCCGACTTCTTCAGACATGTCGTCACTCCTATCTATTTAATTAATTCTATAATTCTACCAATTCCTAAGTCTAAGGCATAGAAGAACACTAAGAAAAATACTACTGTAGCTACAACAATGACTGTGTATTTAAATAATTCTTCTTTCGTTGGCCAACTTGTCTTTTCCATTTCTGATTTTACGCCTTGGAAGAAATTTTCTTTTTTAGCCATTTATAAGACCTCCGTATATTTCGTTATTCCTTATTTGCTTATTCCATACAACAAATCAAGCAAATACAATACTCTCAACTTAAATGGAAGGGCATATTTACTCAATCGTGAACTTTCATATGTCGTTATATTATTTTGATTCCTTGTGCATCGTATGTGCATTACATCTCGAACAAAACTTTTTTAATGTTAATCTAGATGTAAGATTACTTTGTTTGGGAACGTTATAATTTCTACTACCACATACGTCACAAGTTAATGGTACTTTTTTCATTAGACTTCCCCTTACTCATTATAATACCAATCTACTATACATAACATCTGAGTCAATTGTCAATCGTCAAACGCATACCTATTCACGCCATTCAATCCTTCGAATCGCCCTAATTAATAACCATCTATATGATGTCTTAGTTTTATTTTACAACGATGTATCGCGTTGTAAACTACTTTCTTCGGAACAGCTAATAATTCTGCAATTTCTTTTGGCTTATAATCTTTTAACAAGTAAATGACGACCACTTGTTCTAACTTAGTTAAGTTTAACACACATTGTTGGATATATTCTCCCACTTCTATAGCTAAGATGTGCTTGTCGACGGGATATTCCATCTTACTATTATTGTAAGACACGATAAACTCATTAATCAATAATGTTTGTCTTTCGTAACCATAAAATTTCTTACGAATATAGTCATTTTTTACATTCTTAATGACACGATTCACATAATGTTCAATTGGTATAGTATCTTTAAAATCAAAATGTTTAAACGCTTGAAAAAGTTTAATCAGCACCTCTTGGCACAAATCTTCTTGATCATTCGGATGAATAGAAAAGTGTTTTAACCTTTTACGAATTAAAGGCGTTAGTGCTATAAATATTTTAGGTAGTTCTTGCTTTTCAAAAATATTTTGTTCTACATTTTTCGAGGGTGTATTGTCATGGTTGTGTGGCTCTAACATAGCAACTTCCTTTCTTCAAAAGTAAAGATAGGATACAGCTACTATGCCTCAAAAATCAAGTGGACAATAATGTTATTGATGATTATCTCCACGTCGCAGTTTTTCAAATTCTTCTAAAATCTCATTTGAAAGTTCTATTCTTGTTCGTGGTTTTTGTTCATTAAAGCCATCAAGTTTTTTAGATACAGACACTTCATTTTCTCTTAAGTCTCTCCACATTTCTCTTGAAGACACACGATATGCTCCAGCACCAAATATCGCATGTTGCTCACTCATATCACTCGTGACAACTGTAATGTGTCTCGTATGTTTATCATATAAGTCATACACATAGCGTTCAATATAGCTATCTGCTGTTTCTTTTTCTTTTGTAAATATCGTTTTAACACCATGATACATGTATTCAGAATGGGCGCCCGATTGCTCATAAGCATCAAATACACAGACGACTTCATCTGCTATCACTGCATTGTAATTCGCTATTGTTGTAAGTAACTGTTCACGTGCTTCCTCAAGGTTATCTTGCGCAATACGGCTCAGCTCCTGTGAATGACCAATCATATTATATCCATCAATGATTAAGTATCTATCCTTCATGCCTTATCTCCAATGTTGTTGCGTTTACGAAACACCTCGTACATCATTAAACTTGCCGCTACTGAAGCATTCAAACTATTCACATGTCCAACCATCGGAATGTTGATGTAAAAATCACACTTATCTTTTACTAGACGACTCATTCCTTGGCCTTCACTACCAATAACGATTGCTAACGGCATTGCTACATCCATTTCTCTATAGTCTGTAGAGTTGTTTGCTTCTGTACCTACGACCCAATAGCCGTTATCTTTTAATGTTTCAATTGTATTAGCTAAGTTTGTCACTCTCATAACTGGTATATGCTCAATTGCACCTGTAGATGCTTTAGCAACCGTTTGCGTTAACGCTACTGAACGTCTCTTAGGTATGATGACGCCATCAACGCCTGATGCATCTGCTGTTCTCAAGATAGAACCTAAATTATGTGGGTCCTCTAAACCATCTAATATCAATACTGTAGATAGTTTATCTTGCGCTTTTTGCTTTTCTAAAAACGCATCAAAATCCGCATATTCATATGGCGCGATATAAGCTGCTATTCCTTGATGAGGAGAATCAGATAATCCATCAATTTTCGATTTCGGTACTGATTGAACTATGATTTTTCTACTATTTGCTTTTTTTAAAATTTCATTAATTTGGCCTTTTTTAATAGTATCTTGAATTAAAATTTTATTAATTGTATGTCCTGAAACGATTGCTTCTTTCACAGCATGTCGCCCAACGATCACGATCTCTTCCATAATATCACTACCTTTCGTTTACATTCTGTAAGACACTTTCCAATAAAGCCGTCAAACGTTTTTGTTCTTTTTCTAAATATAAATAGCCAATGACCGCTTCTAGTCCCGAACTTTTTCTATATGTTTGTATATCTGTATTTTTAGCTTTGGTATAACTTTTAGCATTTCTACCGCGACGAACAATATCTAATTCATCTTCAGTAAACCAATTGTTTTCCATTAAAAATTCAAGCGTTTGTGCCTGACTTTTGGCAGAGACATAGCGTTTTGCTTCTTGATGCAGCCGATTAGGTTTTGCTTTTAATTTTAGCACGATATATTCTCTTACGTGTTGGTCTAAAACTGCATCACCCATATAGGCAAGTGTTAGTGGATTTAGTAGTTTATTATCAATATTAGCCACGTTTAAATCTCACACCTTGAGCCGTGTCTTCTAGTATAATATTTTGTGCTTTTAATTGGTCGCGAATTTCATCAGCGCGTGCAAAATCTTTTTCTTTACGTGCATTGTTTCTTTCTTCAATTAAAGCTTCAACTTGCTCATCTAACAATTCGTCACTTGCCTTATCTTTTAACGGAATGCCAAGTACATCGCTAAATACTTGGTACACTTCTTTAAAACGTGTTAGGACTTCTACAGAAGTAGTGTTTTCTAACACATATTTATTAGCTAATTTCGCTAAATCATACCAAGCTGTAATGGCGTTTGCAGTATTAAAGTCATCGTTCATTACAGTTTCAAACTGCTTTAAAATATTGTCGATTTCAGTAAGGTATGCAGATTGATCTTCCACATCTGTGGCAATTGCTTCACGTTCTTCAATAGCTTGATAACTATTACGCACACGTTCCAAGCCACTTTTCGCTGCTTCAACAAGTTCCATATTATAGTTGATTGGACTTCTATAATGCACACTAATCATGAAAAAGCGTAGAACATCTGGGTCAATTTGTTTAATAATGTCATGCACTAATACAAAGTTACCTAACGATTTACTCATCTTTTCATTATCTATATTAATGAATCCGTTATGCATCCAATAATTAGCGAAAGGTGCATGATTATGTGCTTCTGACTGCGCAATTTCATTTTCATGGTGAGGGAATTGTAAGTCTGTTCCGCCTGCGTGAATATCAATCGTCGCACCCAGTTCATGATATGCCATAACTGAACATTCAATGTGCCAGCCTGGTCTACCTTCTCCAAACGGACTGTCCCAGCTAATTTCACCTGGTTTCGCTTTCTTCCACAACGTGAAATCTAACGCATCTTCTTTCTGTTCACCTTGTTCAATACGTGCGCCCACTTTTAGGTCGTTAAGTGACTGATGACTTAATTTGCCGTAATCTTCAAATTTACGTGTTCTAAAGTAAACATCGCCACCACTTTCATATGCATTACCTTCATCTACAAGTTCTTTTATAAATTTAATAATATCGTCCATATGATTCATTACTCGTGGATTAGATGTCGCTTTTTTTACATTTAAAGCACCTACATCTTCATAAAATGCTTTAATGTAACGATCCGCAATCGTTTCAACTGATTCGTCTAACTCCTTAGAACGCTTGATTAATTTATCATCTACATCAGTGAAGTTAGATACATAAACAACTTCATAGCCTTGATATTCAAAATATCTTCTTACTACGTCATAGTTTATTGCTGGTCTTGCATTACCAATATGGATGTAATTATATACAGTTGGTCCACAAACATACATTTTAACTTTACCAGGTTCAATAGGCTCGAACGTTTCTTTTTGACGTGTTAATGTATTATATAATGTAATCATCTTGAATCTCTCCATTTCTTGTTTTCTCAAGTTGTTTTTCTAACTCTTTTAATTGCTCGTAAATTGGGTCAGGTAAATTACGATGGTCAAACGTTTTCCCTATACGTCTACCATCTTGTTTTACGATATGTCCTGGTATACCTACTACTGTCGAATAACTTGGCACTGAATTTAACACTACTGAGTTAGCCCCAATATTCACATTAGCATTAATCGTTATGTTTCCAAGCACTTTTGCTCCTGCAGCAATCAATACATTATCACCTATATCTGGGTGACGTTTACCTCTTTCTTTACCCGTTCCACCTAATGTAACACCTTGATAAATCGTTACGTTATCTCCAATGCGACATGTCTCTCCAATGACTACACCCATACCATGATCAATAAACAAACGTCTACCGATTTGGGCTCCTGGATGTATCTCAATACCTGTAAAAAAACGTGTAACTTGAGAAATTAGTCTTGCCAAAACATACTTTTTCTTTTTATACAGTTCATGTGCAATCAAATGACTCCATACTGCATGTACACCTGCATAAGATGTAATCACTTCTAACGTAGTACGTGCAGCTGGGTCTTGTTCAAACACCATATTTACATCATCTTTAATTCTTTTCAAAAATTTAAACAAGGTTGCTACCTCCTTATTAAAAAGCACCCCTAACTAAAATTGTTAGAGGCGCTTTTGCTTTAGCACGGTTCCACTCTTATTTTAAACAAAGCCACTGGTTTAAATACATTCGCATTAATCGAAACTCAAACGACTTTTGTTTACTCTTTAAAGTTTATTTAATTCATTTATACAAAGGTGCATTCAGTAATTTCAGTGATGTGCTTGCAGCAACCGCACACTCTCTATACACTTCCATTACATACTAATCCTTAGTCATTTTCAATGTTAATAATAGGTTGTTTGATGTAATTTTTCAAGTATTATCAATTTAACACGATCTTTACATGCTACAACTTTATTTTAAACATATTTTTTTAAACGAGATAACACTTTTTCTCTACCTAAAACTTCAATAGTATTTGGTAGTTCAGGACCATGCATTTGGCCAGTTACAGCTACACGGATAGGCATAAATAATTGTTTACCTTTAATTCCTGTCTCTTTTTGAACTTCTTTGATTGTTTTTTTAATTTCAGCCGCTTCAAATGGCTCAAGTACTTCTAATTTACCGTATAAATGATTCATAAGTTCAGGTACTTGTTCACCGTTAATCACTTCTTGCTCATCATCACCTAAAATTTGTTCATCGCGGAAGAATAGTTCTGATAAAGGTACAATTTCTCCAGCATAGCTCATTTCTTTTTGGTAAAGCGCAACAAGCTTACGTCCCCAATCTAAATCTTCATCAGTTGGATTCTCAGGAATTAACTCTGCTTTAATAAGATGTGGCAACGCTAATTCAAATACCGTTTCACTATCTTTTTGTTTCATATACTGGTTATTAATCCAAGCTAGTTTTTGTTTATCAAAAAATGCCGGTGACTTAGATAAGCGTTTTTCGTCAAAAATCTTAATAAATTCTTCTGGAGAATAAATTTCATCTTCACCTTCTGGTGACCAACCTAATAGCGTAATAAAGTTAAATAGCGCTTCTGGCAAATAACCTAAATCGCGATATTGTTCGATGAATTGTAAAATTTGTCCATCACGTTTACTTAATTTTTTACGTTCTTCATTGACTATAAGTGACATATGAGCAAATCTAGGTGCTTTCCACCCAAATGTTTCATAAATCATCAATTGTTTTGGTGTATTAGAAATATGGTCGTCTCCACGAATCACGTCAGAAATCTCCATATAATAATCATCTATTGCTACGGCAAAGTTATAAGTAGGTACGCCGTCTTTCTTAACGATGACCCAGTCACCCATATTATTTGAATCAAATGAAATTTCACCTTTTACCATGTCATCAAATGAGAATGTTGTATCTTTAGGTACACGGAAACGTATAGATGGTTGACGACCTTCAGCTTCGAACTGTTGACGTTCTTCTTCTGTTAAATGCGCGTGTTTACCACCATAGCGTGGCATTTCACCGCGTGCAATTTGTTGTTCGCGCTCTTCTTCTAATTCGTCTTCTGTCATGTAACATTTATAGGCTTTATCTTCATCTAGTAATTGCTGAATTAATGGGTTATAAATTTCTGCACGTTCTGACTGACGATAAGGTCCATAACCTTTATCTTTATCTACAGATTCATCCCATTCTATGCCTAACCATTTTAAGTTATCAAATTGTGATGATTCTCCATCAACTAAGTTACGTTTACTATCCGTATCTTCAATACGAATTACAAAATCTCCATCATAATGTTTAGCAAATAAATAGTTAAATAATGCAGTTCTTGCATTACCGATATGCAAATAGCCTGTTGGACTTGGTGCATATCTCACTCTTACACGATCACTCATTATGTTCACTCCCGTTTTTAATGTTTGTTTTATTGGTTAAGTTAATATTCAGGTTACACAAATCCACACAGTAAATAGGCTGAACGTGTGTTAACTCATCTACGTGTAGTTCACCAAGAAAATAACGCTCAACTATTAATTAAGTTCATGATTATCGCTTGTTAATCATATCATAGCTTAGTATTTTTCAAAGTATTCTAAGCTGAAAAAGTACTTTGCATAATTTTATCCAAACGAATAAACAATCCACTTTTATAGAAATATAATTTCGCTATCTATTGTAGCACTTTAGCTAGTAATATGATATCACTGTGCTTAAATTATCTTATAGTTCCGCTTAATTTTTCAAGGTATTTAAAAAAGGTTTCATGTGAAACTGTAACTGTAGGCGCTACAATTTCAAATGAAACCTTTCCTTATAAATCAATTTATTTTTTTCGCAAAAATAATTCGACCTGAAGATGTTTGTAATAAACTAATTACTTCTAAATCGATATGTTCACCTATATGTTTTTTAGCGTTATCTACTACAACCATCGTACCATCATCTAAATAACCTACTGCTTGACCAGATTCTTTCCCCATTTTAGTAAGCAACAGATTAAAGCGATCACCTTGGTGTACTGAGGGTTTAATTGCTTCAGATAAATCATTAACATTTAACGCTTGTATTCCTTGAACATGACACACTTTATTGAGATTAAAATCCGTTGTTATAATATGTGCTCTATAATGTTGCGCTAATTTAATCAACATCGCATCGATATCGCTATGAGACTTAGTCGGGTGAATAATTCTCGTTGGATGGTCGGTATCATATAATTCATTTAATATATCTAGACCTCTTTGACCTTTTTCACGCTTCACACTATCGTTCGCATCTGCAACGACTTGGAGTTCATTAATAACACCTTGAGGAATTAGTATTTCTCCATCAATAAAGCCACACTCGATAATATCTAATATACGCCCATCAATAATGGCACTTGTATCAATAATTTTAGGTACTGCATTACGTGCATTGATAGACATTGAACGCGCCATATTTTCTGGTAAAAATAGCAACATTTCATCACGCTTTCGCAAACCAAATTGAAAGCCGAAATAACCTAAAATAATCGTAACTATAATTGGTACAAAATGATTAATGACATTATTGCCGATAATTTGAAAAATAAAAGATATCATAACAGAAATTAGTAAACCTATCATTAGTCCAATTGTAGCAAATAATATTTCTACTGCACTTTGACGCATAATCGTTTGTTCTAATTCTTTTAAAGCATATGTTGCTTTTTTAATAAACCAACCAAAGATTAAAAAGAATATAATAATCCCTAGCAGCCCATTGAAATAAGTATTTGTTAATAGGGGTAAATGATTTAGACCAGCGTCATTGACTATTTCTGGTAATAGATACACACCTATACTTGCACCCAAGATAATATAGCACAAAATAACAATGAGTCTTATAATGTTCACAGGTTAACTCACCTTCCTTTAGAAAGTTAATCAGGCCAAATATTTTATATACTTAGCCTAAATAGCTTTGTGTTTTTTAATTACTGTTTTGTTAATGCATATTTTAATGCTTCATGGACATTCTTAACACCAATAACCTTAATGTCATTTGGAAATTGCCATCCGCCAATATTTGATTCTGGAATAATTACGCGCTTAAACCCTAATTTTTCCGCTTCTTGTACACGTTGCTCTATACGCGAAACACGCCTAACTTCCCCTGTGAGTCCTACTTCTCCAATAAAGCAGTCTAAACCATCAACTGTTAAATCTTTAAAACTTGAAGCCGTCGCAACAACAATACCTAAATCTACTGCAGGTTCTGTTAAACGTACACCACCCGCTACTTTAATATAAGCATCCTGTTGTTGTAGTAAATAGTTCTCTTTCTTTTCTAGCACTGCCATGAGCAAACTCAATCGATTATGATCGATACCTGTCGCCATACGTCTTGGATTATTAAATGTAGTTGGCGTCACTAACGCTTGTACTTCTATAAGTAATGGTCTCGTGCCTTCCATCGTAGAAACAATGGTTGACCCAGGTACATTAGTCGAACGTTCTTCAAGGAACATTTCCGACGGGTTTTTTACTCCTTTTAATCCAGTTTGTTGCATTTCAAAGATACCCATCTCATTCGTAGAGCCAAAACGGTTTTTAACTGCTCTTAAAATACGATACGCATGATGCTCGTCGCCTTCAAAGTATAGAACTGTATCCACCATGTGTTCAAGTAAACGCGGGCCAGCTATTTGGCCTTCTTTCGTAACATGTCCCACTATAAATGTAGCTATATTCAATTGTTTAGCTATATTCATTAAACTTTGCGTACTTTCTCTAACTTGCGACACAGAACCTGGTGCCGAACTAATTTCCGGATGAAAAATAGTTTGGATTGAGTCTACTACAAGTAAATCTGGTTTGAGTTGCTTAACTGTTTCATGTATAACTTCTAAATCTGTTTCAGCAAACACATTTAATTGACTTGAGTCCTCGTCTAACCTTTCTGCTCTTAATTTCGTTTGATTTAACGACTCCTCACCTGTAATATACAGCACATTTTTAGATTGTGATAATGCTGCACAAATTTGTAAGAGTAATGTAGATTTACCAATACCTGGATCGCCACCTATCAATACAAGCGAACCATTTACTATACCGCCGCCAAGCACTCTATTAAATTCTTCAGAGTTTGTTTTTACTCGTGGCGTCGTTTCATGTTTTATGTCATTTAATTTTTGCACTTTAGAAATATTGTCTCGACTGCGTACGCCATGTTTTGGACTCGCGGCCTTTTGTTCGACTATTTCTTCCATTTGATTCCAGCCACCACAATTCGGGCATTTTCCCATCCACTTTGGAGACTGGTAGCCACAGGCCATACATTCAAAAATCACTTTCTTTTTAGCCAAAACAGCACCTCCATCTTTCATTGAACAAATCTATTTTAAACCTCTGTCTGTTTAAAAACAAATTTTATTCATAATCAAGTAATTTAACCGAATAATATTCTTATATAGTTATTTAAAATTCTTAATAAGTTTAAGTTTTTCATCTTTAGCAAAAGCTATTTTTATAAAATATCATGCTTATGTATAGAGTGCCACTGATAATATATTTTGACTTTTTAAATATTACTCGTTTGTTAAGGTAAATACTACTCTATTGTCTATATATTATAAAAAACAAAGCAGCACTCCCCAAATATGCATCTACATATTTGAGAAGTACTGCTTTAATTTATACTTAAGTTTTATGATTCAGTTGTTTCTTTATCTTTAGTTGCTTCTTTTCTATCTTGAATATCATACTTAAACTCTTTACCATCATGATTAATTATTACTTCTTTACCTTCAACTTGATTGCCTTCTAGAATCAATTCACTTAAGTTATCTTCAACTATTTTTTGAATTGCACGAATTAATGGTCTAGCACCATATTCAGGGTCATAACCCTCTTCGGCAATTTTTTCTTTAGCTGCTTCTGTAACTTTAATGTTTATATCTTGTTCAGAAAGGCGTTCTGTTAATTTATCCACCATCATAGTCACAATTTCTTTCAATTCTTCTTTAGAAAGTTTGTGGAATACGATAATGTCATCGACACGGTTTAAGAATTCTGGACGGAATGCGTTTTTCAATTCTTTCATCATTGTCTTACGGATTGATTCATAATCTTGTCCTTCAGATGCGCCTCCAAAACCAGCGAAACGTTGGTCTTGTAATTCTTGTGCGCCTACGTTAGATGTCATAATAATAACTGTATTACGGAAATCTACGCGACGACCTTTTGTATCTGTTAAGTGACCATCGTCTAATACTTGTAATAGAATATTGAACACATCAGGATGTGCTTTTTCAATTTCATCAAATAAAATCACTGAGTAAGGTTTACGTCTTACTTTTTCAGTCAATTGGCCACCATCATCATGACCTACGTAGCCTGGAGGGGCACCTACTAAACGACTGACAGCGTGTTTTTCCATAAATTCACTCATATCAACACGAATCATTGCGTCATCTTCACCAAACATAGACTCAGCTAAGGCACGAGCTAACTCAGTTTTACCTACACCCGTTGGTCCTAAGAAGATAAAGCTACCAATAGGACGTTTAGGATCTTTCAATCCAGCTCTAGCACGTCTAACTGCTTTACTAATAGATGTAACGGCATCTTTTTGGCCGATTACTCTATTATGAAGTGTATCTTCTAAGTTAAGCAGACGGTCAGATTCAGTTTCATTAATTTTAGTTAATGGAATACCTGTCCAACCAGCGATAACTTCACCAATATCTTCTTCTGATAGAGAGGTATTATCACCGTTTTGAGCATTTTTCCAGTTGTTATTAGCTTCTTCATATTGTTTTTCTAATTTAGTTTGTTTATCACGCAAGTTAGCTGCATTTTCAAACTCTTGAGCGTGGACAGCTGCATCTTTTTCATTTTTAACTTGTTCTATCTGTTGTTCAATTTCTTTTAAGTTTGGTGGTGTTGTATGACTCTTAAGTCTCACTTTAGAACTTGCTTCATCAATTAAGTCTATCGCTTTATCTGGTAAGAAACGATCTGAAATATAACGGTGACTTAATTTAGCTGCTGATTCTAAAGCTTGATCTGAAATGTTAATACGGTGATGCGCTTCATAACGATCACGCAATCCTTTTAAAATTTCAATTGTATCTTCAACATTTGGTTCACCAACTTGAACAGGTTGGAAACGACGTTCAAGCGCTGCATCTTTTTCAATGTTTTTACGGTATTCATCTAAAGTAGTTGCACCGATACATTGTAATTCTCCACGAGCTAACGCTGGTTTAAGAATGTTAGATGCATCAATAGCACCTTCTGCACCACCTGCACCTACTAGGGTATGCAATTCGTCGATGAATAATACTACATTTCCAGCTTGATGAATTTCTTCCATTACTTTTTTCAAGCGCTCTTCAAACTCACCACGATATTTTGTTCCGGCAACAACTGTCCCCATATCTAATGACATTACACGTTTACCTTTAAGCGTTTCAGGTACTTCGTTATTAACAATTGCTTGTGCTAAGCCTTCAGCAATAGCAGTTTTACCTACACCTGGTTCACCAATTAATACAGGGTTATTCTTAGTACGACGACTTAATACTTCAATGACTCTAGTAATTTCTTTTTCTCTACCAATGACAGGATCTAAAGTACCGTCTTTTGCGATAACTGTTAAGTCGCGAGCTAGACTGTCTAACGTTGGTGTGTTGTTAGATTTATTAGCTTGCGCATTTTTATTACTTGTTTCAGGGCTACCTAAAGCTTTAACAACTTGCGCACGTGCTTTTGTGATATTTAAATCTAAATTTGCAAACACACGAGCTGCGACTCCTTCATTTTCTCTGATTAATCCAAGTAAGATATGTTCTGTTCCTACAAAGTTATGGTGTAATTTTCTAGCTTCATCCATTGATAATTCAATTACTTTTTTTGCACGAGGTGTATAGTGTAATGCGCCCATTTGTTCTTGACCGTGGCCGATTAATTTTTCTACTTCCTCAACTACTTTTTCTTCAGTAATATCAAACGTTTCTAATACTTTAGCTGCAATACCTTCAGGTTCTTTCATTAGACCTAAAAGTAAATGTTCAGTTCCAATATTCGAATGATTTAAGCGTATTGCTTCTTCCTGAGCATGTGCTAGTACGCGTTGAGCACGTTCTGTTAGTCTACCAAATAGCATATAGTATGACCTCCTAATTTATATGTTCTCTTAATATATCTGCTCTTTTTTCATTAACTGCTCTATCATCTTCATCGTCTAGTAAGAATGGCGATTGTATTGCAACCATTAACTCATTAAACTTAAAGTCTTCTAATTCAATATAGCCTAAATCTAAACCAAGTTTCACTTCACTTAATCTTAGTGAAGCTTCCTCCATAGATATCAGTCTACTATATTTTAATATTCCTAACGAACGATATACTCTGTCTAGTGTTTCTATATGATTGTGTCGGTTTAGTCGTTCGCGGATTTGCATTTCTTCATTAATAATTTGCTGCACTACCTCTGATAAACTTTCAATGATTTCTTCTTCTGTTTTGCCTAAAGTAAGTTGGTTTGAAATTTGGTATATATGGCCATAAACTTGAGATCCTTCTCCATAAATACCTCTAATTGTAAAACCAAAACGATTAATTGTTTGGGCAATGCGATTCATACGTTTCATTATTGTCAAGCCAGGTAAATGTAACATGACACTGGCACGCATTCCTGTCCCAATATTAGTGGGGCAAGTTGTCAAATAACCTAGAGTTTCATCAAAACTTACATCTAATTCACTATCAAGTTGATCATCAATCTCTGAAGCTTTTTCGTATAATGATGATAGCGATAAATCATTACCCATGGCTTGAATGCGTATATGATCTTCTTCATTAACCATAATGCTTAAAGATTCATCTTCATTGAGTAATACGGCAGAAGCAGGTTGTCTTATTAATTCAGGACTTATAAGATGTTTCGCGACAAGTTTGTATTTACTTTGTTGATCCATTGAATCCAAACGTTGTACAGACAAGTCAGGAAGCGCATCTTGTACGTCATTAATTATTCGAAAACCATCTTGTTCTGACAAAAACATTAATGGGTGAACATGATTTTCTAAATTTCTTGCTAGTCTTATTCTCGAAGACATCACAATCGGACTTTCTTCTCTATCACGCATCCATTCACTCATGTATGCACTAATATCATTTTTACTCATCATGCTTCACCTCGCCATCTTCTTTCAATGCTTTAATTTCATCACGAACAACGGCGGCTTCTTCAAAGTTTTGTTCTTCTATCAGTTGTTTTAAATACGAACTTTTTTCTTCTATTTGTTTTTTTAATGCTAATTTTCTGTGTGAAGAATGCGGTGTTTTTCCTACATGTTCAATTTGACCACCTTGCACACGTCGCACAATATCAACGATGTCATCTTTGAATGTAGCATAGCAATCTGAACAGCCGAATTTACCAACATGTGCGATATCTTTTAATGTCATATGACATGTAGGACATCGTTTTTCTTCTTTAAAAGCAATTTCATCAAAATCGATACCGTGTTTAGCTGCTAAGTGTTGTAAGATTTGTTTCACTACAAATGCGCCTTCAATATCATCTTGTGACTGGATTTGCTGATTTTGGGTCCATGGGTTGCCACCTTGTGCACACGTGGAACAAACCCATTTTTCATTTATACCATCTTGACCTTTCACTGCCAATTTTACTTCTGCTTCATTCAAATGACAATTCTCGCACAGCACGACGAAACACCTCACTTTAATAATAATTTATAACATGCAATAACCGTTTTATAATATTTGCTCGAATGATATCTCTCGATAATACATCCATCTTTAATGTCTCTCTGTCTATAACGGCGTATATCATTTTTGCTTCACGTTCATTAATATAATTTTTATCCAATAAGCCATCTACAATGTAATAAGCTTGCTGTTGTGAAATAGATGGACCAACTAATTGAAGTAAATGATTAATGTAACCTGTTTCATCTCTGTTTTCAATTTTGGTGATTCGAATATATCCGCCACCACCTCTTTTACTTTCAATCTCATAGCCATGCTCATTTGTAAAACGTGTTTTGATTACATAATTAAGCTGGGAAGGCACACAGTCAAAGCGCTGCGCAATATTGGCACGTTGAATTTCTACAACGTCTTCATTGGTGTCTTCAAATAACTTTTTAATGTATTGTTCTATGATGTCAGACATGTTGTGCATGATTATCACCTCTTTTGACCTTCTTTGACTATATTATATGACCAACTTTGACCTTTTTCAACCAATATGTTTTAAAAATTTTTAATTAAAGATGTAAGTGCTATCTAATTTATTGTATTATAGGAGTTAAGAAAAATTAAAAGGGATGAATGACTTATGCATATTATTATTGGATTAATTGGGATAGCAGTGTTTCTTGCATTGGCGTTTCTATTTAGCTCAGATAGAAAAAATATTCGTTGGCAATATGTCGGTTTACTACTTGTAATACAACTAGTATTCGCATTTATTTTACTTAAAACTAAATTTGGTATTACAGTTATCGGTGGCATATCAGACGGATTTAATTATTTATTAGCAAAAGCAGCAGAAGGTGTGAACTTCGTGTTTGGTGGATTTGAATTTGTAGATCCTAAAAACCCACCCTTCTTCTTTAATGTATTATTACCAATTGTGTTCATTTCAGCTTTAATTGGTATTTTACAATATACAAGAATCTTACCTTGGATTATCAATGTTTTAGGTTTAGCCATTTCAAAAATTAATGGTATGGGCCGCTTAGAATCATATAACGCTGTTGCAGCTGCAATTTTAGGGCAATCAGAAGTGTTTATTTCATTGAAAAAGGAATTAGCACATATTCCTAAACAACGACTATATACATTAACAGCTTCTGCAATGTCTACAGTATCAGCTTCAATTATCGGTGCTTATTTCACATTAATTGAACCACGTTTTGTAGTTACAGCAGTTGTTTTAAATCTATTTGGTGGTTTCATCATTGCTTCTATTATCAATCCTTATAAAATTGATGCAAAAGAAGATAAACTTATCGTTGATGAAAGCGAATCAGGTAAACAATCATTTTTCGAAATGTTAGGTGAATATATCTTAGACGGTTTTAAAGTTGCAGTCATCGTAGGTGCAATGTTAATTGGTTATATTGCTATTATTGCTTTACTTAATGGTGTTGTTAGTGCAATCTTTACTGGTTTATCTGGCGGCAGTATCACTTGGGACTTCCAAACGCTTATTGGATTTGTCTTTGCACCATTTGCATTTTTAGTTGGTGTACCTTGGAACGATGCAGTACAAGCTGGATCTATCATGGCTACTAAATTACTATCAAACGAATTTGTTGCAATGCAAAGTTTAAGTCAGGTTAAAGATATGAGTGCTCATGCTAAAGGTGTTATTTCAGTCTTCGTAGTATCATTTGCAAACTTTAGCTCTATCGGTATTATTTCTGGAGCAATTAAATCACTTAACAACGAAAAAGGTGATATCGTAGCTCGTTTTGGACTAAAATTATTATTTGGTGCTACACTTGTTTCATTTATTTCAGCAGCTATTGCCGGATTCTTTATTTAAAAAATGTAACTTGGACATAGATATCCTTAAATATTAAAATGCTTATTCGTTTAATTTAAAAGCATTTTAAATAATATCAACTATTTCCATTACAAAATAAAATCTTGGTACATTTCGAAAACAAACTATATAAAGCACACTTCTATACAAAAGAAGTGTGCTTTTTTACTACTTGTTAAATTGTTAATGCTATATTATCTATAATTACAAGTAGTCGATATCAACTACATATATTCTCTAAATTATACGATTTGCAAAAATATCAATAACTAATATATAAAGTGAAATAAGACACTTCATGTTATAAAATAACTACTCATTATTTTTAACGAAGTGCCTTATTAATGAAATTCTTACGAGATATATTCTAGTGAAGTTTTATCTATAATACCTTTTCTGTCATCATAATAGGTTTTACAATTTCTTCTATAAAATACTGTGTTACTCTATAATCATCAGTTAATTCTGGATGGAAGGATACGCCTAAGTAACGTCCTTCTTGTACTGCTACAATTTTTTCGCCAATTGTACTTAACACTGATACCTCACCGTGTGTCGCTTCAATGTGCGGCGCTCTAATAAACACACCTTCAATATCTTCTGCAATACCTTGTACATTTAATTCACTTTCAAAACTATCCACTTGTCTGCCAAATGAGTTTCTTTGAACTGTGATGTCTAATTTATCCAAATAACCTTCTTCGCCAACAATATGCTTAGCCATAACTATTAATCCAGCACACGTTCCGAACATAGGTAATGTAGATTGCTTTAGTGCTTCTTTAAAGCCGTATAAATTCATTAATCGACGTAATGTAGTAGATTCACCACCAGGTAAAATGAGGCCATCAATGTCATCTAATTGTTCTGTACGCTTAATTGCTATACCTTCATGGCCACTAAGTTCAATATGACGTATATGTTCTCTTACTGCTCCTTGCAGTGCTAGTACACCAATTTTCATATTACCATCCACGCTCTTGCATACGTTCTTCTAAAGTTAATTCATTGATGTCTAAACCTTTCATAGCTGTACCTAAATCTTTTGCTAAACGCCCAATTAATTCATAGTCTTGGTAATGAGTTGTAGCTTGCACAATAGCTTTAGCGAATTTTTCAGGGTCTTCTGATTTAAAAATACCAGAGCCTACGAATACACCATCAGCACCTAAATCCATCATTAATGCTGCATCTTGAGGTGTAGCTACACCACCAGCTGCAAAGTTAACAACAGGAAGTTTACCATTCTCTTTAATATTTTTTAGCACTTCAAACGGCGCTCCAATATTTTTAGCTTCAGTCATAATTTCGTCATCATTCATCACTGTTAATCTTTTTACTTCTGCATTAACTTGACGCATGTGTCTAACAGCTTCTACAATATTTCCTGTACCCGGCTCACCTTTTGTACGTAGCATTGCTGCACCTTCACCGATACGTCTTGCAGCTTCTCCTAAGTTACGGCAACCACATACAAACGGTACTGTAAACGTATCTTTTAATAGATGATATTCTTCATCTGCAGGTGTTAACACCTCTGATTCATCAATATAGTCTACGCCCATTGATTCAAGTACACGCGCTTCAGTAATATGACCTATACGTCCTTTTGCCATTACCGGAATAGAAACAGCGTTCATAACTTCTTCTACAATTTTAGGATTAGCCATACGAGCAACGCCACCAGCAGCTCTAATATCAGAAGGTACACGTTCTAGAGCCATTACTGCAACTGCTCCAGCTTCCTCTGCTATTTTAGCTTGCTCAGCATTGACAACGTCCATAATCACGCCGCCTTTTTGCATTTCTGCCATTCCTCTTTTAACTCTCTCTGATCCAGTTACTTTAGACATTTGTTTTTCCCCTTTACTTAGTTGATTAAATTCATTTTAAGAGATAAACTGGTATTTAAAAAGGTTCAATTTCAATTTAATTTCGGAGGTCAGTTCTATGTCTAAATCACATCTTTATATCGATTTATATGAAAATTTGAAAAACCAAATTATTGAAGGTCAATATAAATCAGGAGATAAATTTCCATCTAAACGCGTATTAGGTCAACATCTTTCTGTTAGCAATACAACGATTGAACATGCATATCAGTTTCTACTTGATGAAGGATATATATACTCGAAACCACGCTCTGGTTATTTCGTTTCAGATATTGAAACATTACCTATAATCAATAGGAAAACACAATTTAATACAGATACATATTTATCATCACAACATAAGCACTCAGGTGATTATTACGAATTTGCATTCAATTTATCGGAGATTGATACTGATTACTTCCCCATCCAACAATTTAGAAAATATGCGCGAGATGCTTTTGAAATAAACCAATTACAACTACTTCAACACGCAAATCCAAAAGGCGAGTGGTCTTTAAGACAAGAAATTGCTCACTATTTATTCAACAGTCGTGGTGTATCTTGTCATCCTGAACAAATTATTATTGGCTCATCAACTGAACAATTAATTAACTTACTAACGGATATCTTAAACAAAGCACAATTCCTTATCGAAAATCCAAGTTATCCTCCTATTAAACAAGTATTAGAAAAAAGACAAATTCCTTATATGCAAGTTCCAGTAAATCAAACTGGTCTTGAAATAGACTATTTAAAGACTGCAATTCATAACATCGCCTATGTGACACCCTCACATCAATTTCCTACTGGCTATGTAATGAATTTAAAAAAGCGTACCCAACTTATAACATGGGCACACGAACGTGATGATAGATATATTATTGAAGATGATTATGATTCTGAATTTCGCTATTTTGGCAAACCGATTCCTGCATTACAAAGTTTAGATACCAAAGACAAAGTGATTTATATTAGTACATTTTCTAAATCACTATTTCCTAGTTGCAGAATTGCGTATCTTGTTTTACCTAAAAAGCTACTTAATAGGTATGAGAATTTAGAACATAAAGAAGGTAATACAGTACCTGCACACTTACAAAAAATTGTGGCAAGTTTTATGGAATCAGGGAGTTTTGAAAGACATTTAAATAAAATGAGAAAACTATATAGTCGCAAATTAAAATTTATTATTGAAGCACTCAAACCTTATGAAGATCAATTAGAAATAGAAGGTGCATTAGCTGGTATGCACTTTAATTTAACAGTTAAAAATGGACTTTCTATAAAAGAATGTCTAAAAAATGCAGAAAAAAATAGATTAAAAATAACACCGTTTAATCAATATGATGCTACACAACACACTGTAAAATTCATATTAGGATTTGGTGGCATTCCTTTTTCAGATCTTGAAGCACATACAAATGCACTAATAGACAGTTTATGCATTTAAAGTACCATACTCAACAAATTGAGTATGGTACTTATGCATGAGCTTTTGCTCATGTATTCCACTTTTCCTACTCTTGCGGAACGTAAGTCTGCTACCTTC
>ERZ1023420.126-NODE-126-length-36674-cov-11.981649_pt1 | contig 36674 bp, 34 predicted proteins | sample MGYA00380512_ERZ1023420 | MGnify/ENA primary metagenome ERZ1023420 (study PRJEB33173, sample SAMEA4830390) | metagenome | study: EMG produced TPA metagenomics assembly of the PRJEB25223 data set... | reverse complement strand
CCTTTGCCCTGAACCATCTGGAACAGAGTTATTTGTGAGTTTTTTACCCAATACTTGGTAATTATAATAGTTATTAGATTAAAACGCAACCCTCAAACAGACATTCGTTAAATAATCGGTTTTCCTGTTTTTGTACTTTCTTCAGCAGCCTTTTGCAACTGTTGGAAAAATTCTTTATTACTTTTAGAGCGTTTTAATTTTCTAATAAATCTTTCTGTGAAATCTGTAGAGTCTGTAAACATGTTTCTTAACTGCCATAGTGAATCAAGTTCAGATTTACTAATTAGTAATTCTTCTTTACGCGTAGAACTTCTTCCAATATCAATCGCAGGGAAAATTCGACGTTCAGATAATTTACGATCAAGATGAAGTTCCATATTTCCTGTTCCTTTGAATTCTTCATAAATCATATCATCCATGCGTGATCCAGTTTCAACTAATGCAGTGGCTAATATCGTTAAACTTCCTCCTGCTTCAATGTTACGCGCAGCACCAAAGAATGCTTTAGGTTTGTGTAATGAAGCAGGATCAAGACCACCTGATAATGTTCTTCCACTTGGTGGTATAACTAAGTTATACGCTCTTGCCAATCGAGTAATTGAGTCCATCAGAATAATAACATCTTGACCAATCTCAACTAATCGTTTAGCACGTTCTAGTAATAATTCAGCTACTTTAACATGGTGTTCTGGTGGCTCATCAAAAGTCGAGTGCACTACTTCAGCAGATTCAACGGATCTTTCAATATCAGTTACTTCTTCTGGACGTTCCCCAACTAATAAAATAAATAATTTTGCATCAGGTTTATTTTTACTAATCGCATTTGCAATTTCTTTTAATAAAGACGTTTTACCCGCTTTAGGAGGTGCAACAATAAGTCCACGTTGACCTAGACCAATAGGCGTAACTAAATCCATTATACGTGTTGAATAATTTTGGGGATCTGTTTCTAAAACGATTCTTTCCTCAGGATAGAGAGGCGTTAAAGCTTGAAAGTGAGGGCGTTTTTTTACAACTTCAGCATTCTCATCATTAACAAAGTCAACTTGCAATAAACCATAATATTTTTCATTATCTTTAGGTTTACGAACTTTTCCGGTTACTTTATCACCACGTTTAATTTCGAAACGTCGTATTTGACTTGCAGATATATAAATATCTTTTTCACCTTTTGAATAGTTGACTGTTCTTAGGAACCCATAACCATCAGGCTGGATATCATCTAAAACACCCTCCATGTAATAGTTACCATCTTTTTCCATTTGGGCTTCCATGATAGCTAAAACTAATTCACTCTTATTCAATTTACTATAATTAGTAAGTTTTAATGTTTTTGCTTTTTGTGTTAATTCTTTCGTTGTGTAATTTTTATACAATTCATGAAACGACTCATACTGTGGAGATGTACGTACTTTTTCAGGCATAAATTGCACCCATTTCTTATATATTTATAAAGACTTCAATTTGATTAGAAAAGAGATATTTTAAATAGTTTCATTTCAAGAACTCACTAAGTCTATTTAGGATATCTCATAAAATAATATTTAAAGTCTTGAATACTAGAATTAATATAGCAAATTTTCAATTTAAATACAAAACGATTTTATTAAATTTCCAAAAATAAAACAGCTCATGGAACTAAAAATATTCCATGAACTGATACAAATAATATATAAATTAATTTTTTAAATTAACTGAAATAACCAGCAATTGATTTCACTTCTAAGAACTCTTCTATACCATAATCGCCCCACTCACGACCAATTCCAGATTGTTTATATCCACCAAATGGTAAATCTGGTTGGTTTCCAGCTTCATTGATTTCAATTCTACCTGCTTCAATTGAACGAGCTACTTTTTGAAGTGTTTCTTTATCTTTACCTATTACATATCCTGCTAATCCATATTTAGTATCATTAGCAATTTTGATTGCTTCATCTAAATCATTATATGTGATTACAGAAGCAACTGGTCCAAAGATTTCTTCTTGAGCAATTGTCATGTCATTGTCTACATTGATAAAAATAGTTGGTCTCGCGAAATAACCAGTATTTAATCCTTCAGGTTTACCAGGACCACCGTAGAATAACTCTGCACCTTCTTCAATACCTTTATCAATATATGATTGGACTGTATCAAATTGTTTCTTACTAATAATCGGTCCAACTTGAGTACCTTCTTCTCGTGGATCTCCAACTTTAACTTTACTAAATTCTTCTTTAAGTGCAGTTAATAAGTCTTCTTTTTTGCTTTCAGGAATTAAAATACGAGTACCTGCAGTACATACTTGACCTGTGTTATTAACTACTTTGCCAGTAGTTGCTTTCGCTGCTTCTTTAACATCAACATCATCTAATACGATATAAGGCGATTTACCGCCTAATTCAAGTGATACTTTTTTGAAATCCTTAGAAGCTTTTTCCATTATTTTTGAACCTGTGCGTCCTGAACCAGTAAATGACATCATTCTAACTTTTGGATGTTCACTTAGTGGATTACCTACACCTTCACCGTCACCATTAACAAGATTAAATACACCTTTTGGTACGCCTACTTTATCAAATATTTCAGCTAAAATGACTGCAGCAAATGGTGTTTCTTCTGAAGGTTTTAGAACAACAGGACTACCTGCTGCAAAAGCGGCTGCTAATTTCAATGAAGTTTGATTAGTTGGGAAATTCCAAGGTGTTACTAGGCCTGAAACACCAATTGCCTCTTTAATAACTAATGCATCTCCACGTCTTTCTTCAAATTCGAATGAATCTAGTGCTCTACTTGCCTCTTCAAAATGATTTAGTCCCATTTGGTAGTGGACATTCTCAGATACTGTTAAAGGTGCACCTAATTCATCCGTTATGGCTTCTACAATATCTTGTTTTCTATTTTTATATTCTTCTACAATTTTATCTAATAGTTCTTTTCTTACTTTCACTGAGCTATGACGAAATTCTAAATAAACGTTATTTGCAGCTTCTACTGCTTTTTCCACATCATTAGCATTACCTTTAGCTACTTTACCAATAACTTCTTCAGTTGCTGGATTGATTACTTCAATCGTTTCATTACTATCGCTATCAATCCATTCGCCATTTATATATTGTTGAGTATAATTTCTCATAAATTCTTCACTCCTTAAGAATCATTATGTCATTTGTATACCTTTTTTCATTGAAAATTAAACATACCATCTTAGTATGAAATAACAAAAGAGTTTTGCACCTAGCAATGATGAACAATTATAAAAAGTGATTATTCATTCAATATAAAGCACAAAACTCTTTATTACATTATTTAGATTTAACTTCTTCTTCAAGTGTTACATGTTCTTGAGCCCATTTTTCAATGGGTTTTAAAGCTTCTGCTAAAGCTTTACCTTTATCAGTCAATTCATAAATGATTGAAACTGGACTAGTTGAGACTACTTTCTTTTCAACTAATCCCCATTCACCTAAATCAGTTAATTTAATACTTAATGCACGTGGTGTAATGGTCTTTAAATCCCTTTTCATATCGGAAAAGTGCGCAGTATAATCAGTGCATCGTGATAGATAATTAATGATTAAACCGTTCCAACTTCTACCAACAATTTTAAAGGTTTCTTCAAGATATGGACAGATTTCCATTGTCTTCACCTCTATTCAAAACTTCTTTAGATTGTAAGTACTAAAAATCGCTTATAAATATAAACATTGTATAGGCTTTAATGATATCTATAAACCAAAATCTTATTAGTATCTAATATAATTATTATACCAGAAAAAGCTAATATGTCGAGAGTTGAAACTGTCAATATTAACTTATCAATACCTTTAGACTTCTTCAGTCCAAATATTTGCACCTAATTCTTTCAAATGCTTAACAATGTCAGTATAGCCTCTATAAATATGTCTAACGTTATAAATTGTAGTAACGCCTTCAGCTAAAAGACCTGCAATAATTAAACATGCACCTGCACGCAAATCACTTGCATATACTTTAGCACCATTAAGTGATGATGGTTTAATTGTAGCAGTTCCAGTTTCCATATCGACTTCAATATTAGCACCCATGTTTTTTAACTCATCGACATGTTTAAAACGTGCAGGATATATTGTTTCTGTTACAAATGAAGGGCCATCTGCCATAAATAATAAAGGCGTGATTGGTTGTTGTAAATCTGTTGCAAACCCAGGGTATACTAAAGTTTTAATATCTACATTTTTATAAGATGATTTGCGCTTTATGATTGCTTTTTCAGCATCATCATCTACTTGGATGTCTACATCAAGTTCTTTTAATTTAACAGTAAGTGCTTCAACATGTTTTGGAACAATATTATTAATAGTAATTTCTTCTCCAACTGCTGCCGCTATACACATGTACGTCCCTGCTTCAATACGATCAGGGATAATTTGGTATTCAGAACCATGTAAGCTATCAACACCATTAATTTTTAACGTACTTGTCCCTGCCCCTTTAATATCTGCGCCAAGACTATTCAAGAAATTAGCAACATCTACAACTTCAGGTTCTTTAGCTGCATTTTCAATGACTGTTTGACCAGTTGCATGAACAGCTGCCAACATAATGTTGATTGTTGCGCCTACACTAACCATATCTAAGAAGATATTAGCACCATGTAGTTCTTTAGCTTCTATTTTAATAGATGTATCATTTGATTCATCTATTTCTGCTCCTAATGCTTTAAAACCTTTAATATGTTGATCAATTGGACGTGGTCCTAATGGACAACCACCAGGTAAACCTATTACACATTTTTTAAAACGCCCTAACATTGCTCCCATCATGTAATAAGATGCTCTAAGAGATTCAACTTTATTGTTAGGCAGTGGTGCATTTTCAATTTCTGAAGTATCTACTTCTAAAGTTTTTCCATTTAAATGGGCTTTAATATTTAAATCTTCCAATAAACTAACTAGCGTCTCTACATCGGAAATTTGTGGTAAGCCATCTAATTTAACTTGGCCTTGAGCTAATAATGTTGCTGGGATAATTGCTACCGCACTATTTTTGGCACCACTTATCGTAACGTCTCCCTTTAGTGTTTGACCACCGCGAATTTTTATTACCTCTTGAGTCATAAGTTTATCTCCTTTGTTTCTCATTTATTTAAAATAATACATTAGTAACATTATAAAATACATATTCTTTATTTGTAAAACATAAATTATTACGAATTATTGATAATTGCAATTTTTAAAATTATCGATTCAAAATTTATAGAACTAATTCGAGAATTATATATACAAATATTATAAATCATTTTTGAAAAACATTTAAATATGAATACTCAAATTATAAAGAAAAAGAGTGAAACGACTTAACGTTTCACTCCTATTTCAAAACATCTTCAATTAAATTATTTATTTAGCACGATTAGATGTACCAAATTCTCTAATTTTACCTTTAACTGTTTCTTTAATCGCTTCACGAGCAGGTCCTAAATATTTACGTGGATCATATACATCTTGATCATTATTTAAAACTTCTCTTACTGCTTTAGCTGAAGCAATTTGGTTTTCAGTATTAACATTAATTTTAGCAGTACCATAAGGGATTGCTTTTTGAATGTCTTTAGTTGGGATACCAGTACCACCATGTAAAACTAATGGTAAACCAGTTGATGCACCAATTTCTTCCATTTCTTTGAATCCTAATTTAGGTTCACCTTTATATGGCCCGTGAACTGAACCTAATGCTGGAGCTAAAGTATCAATGCCAGTTCTTTCAACTAATTCTTGGCATTCTTTAGGATCAGCATAAATAATGCCACCTACAACATCATCTTCTTGTCCACCAACTGTTCCTAATTCAGCTTCTACTGATACACCATGTTGATGAGCATACTCTACAACTTTTGAAGTAATTTCGATATTTTCTTCAAAAGGACTATGAGAAGCATCGATCATTACTGAAGTGAATCCAGCATCAATAGCTTCTTTACATTTTTCAAAGCTTGAACCATGGTCCAAGTGAATAGCTACAGGTACAGTAATATTTAAGTCATGAATTAAACCTTCAACCATTTTAACTACTGTATAGAAACCACTCATATAACGTGCAGCACCTTCTGAAACACCTAAGATAACTGGCGCATTCTCTTCTTGTGAAGCTTCTAAAATAGCTTGTGTAAATTCTAAGTTATTTAAGTTGTATTGACCAACCGCATAACCATTTTCTTTCGCATCGATTAACATTTCTTTCATTGAAACTAATGGCATGAAAGTTCCTCCTTGTGTGCAACTGCACAATTTTTAAAATCATTATATCAGATATTTTTTTGAATTGCATGTGAATGCATGCTTGATTTAAAATAAACTTTTACTATTAAATACTAAATTATTAATAATTCAATATATGAACGGTTTTATTGCACATAAGTTTGAGTTTATTTACAATACATATGAAACGGAGGAACAACATGTCTAAAATATTACAAACTCAATTAACGGGTATATTTAATCGGTTAGAAGATCAAGCTTTAGATATTCAAATGGCTGCTCAATGTCTAATACAAGCAATCGGTGGCGAAGGTTATGTATACATTAAAGGCTATGGCGATTTGAAATTTTTCGAGCCTTTCGTTATAGAAAGTGAAGAGCACCTTAAATCTAGTAAATTATTATCCACGCTCACAACATTTGATGATATAGATTCAACAGATCGCGTGTTACTCTTTTCACCATTTTACACTGAAGAAGTAGCTAAAGATTTACAAACATTAGTAGATAACGATATAGATGTTGTCTTAATTTGTAATCGACCCAAAGATTCAAAAATACCAGAACACTTTATACATTTCATCAATCTAGCTACCCCTAGACCAATTGTTTATACTGAAGATTATGATAAAGTTGTTCAACCTCATACGATATCTTTTAATTACATATATTATGAAATTTACACTCAAATGATTGAAATGACACGAGATTTAGAGTTGTGATGTCATTCATTATAAAATCAACCCTTACGTCACCATTTCAGTACGTAAGGGTTGATTTATTATATTATTTATTTTGATGTTTATAAGCCGCTTCTACAAACGATTTGAAAATAGGTTGAGGTCTGTTAGGTCTTGATAAGAATTCAGGATGGAATTGACATGCGATATAGAAGTCATTCTCTGGAATTTCTACCATTTCTACTAATCGACCATCTGGACTAGTACCAGAGAACACCATACCATTAGCTTCTAATTGTTCTCTAAATTCATTATTAAATTCATATCTATGGCGGTGTCTTTCTTCAATATTTATTACGTCATAAATTTGATGTGCCAATGTGTTTTCTTTAATTTTACATGGATATAATCCTAAACGTAACGTGCCACCTAAATCTTCAATATCCTTTTGCTCAGGTAATAAATCAATAATTGGATAAGGTGTGCTAGGATCAAGTTCTGCTGAGTGTGCTCCCTCTAAACCTAGTACATTACGTGCAAACTCAACAGTCGCTAATTGCATACCTAAGCAAATACCAAAGTATGGAACATTATTTTCACGAGCGTATTTAATTGCAGCAATTTTACCTTCGCTTGCTCTAAATCCAAATCCACCTGGTACAAGAATGCCATCTACATCTTTTAAATAGTCTTCAACATTATTATCATTAACTTCGCCAGAATCAATCCACTTAACTACAACGTCTTTCTTCAATGGGTAGCCAGCATGTTTCAATGACTCTACAACAGATAAGTATGCATCTTGTAAGCTAACATATTTACCTACTAATCCAATCGTGATTGTACCATCAAGTGAATTAACGGTATCTAGTAAATATTGCCATTCATCTAATTGCGTTTCATATTTAGCATCTAAATCTAATCGCTTGATGACAATGTCATCCATATCCTGTGCACTTAATTGTAATGGAATTTCATATAAAGATGATGCGTCTCTACATTCTATAACGCTCTCTTTATTAATATCACAGAATAAAGCAATTTTATCTTTTAAATCTTGTGTCATTTCATATTCTGTACGCACTACAATTAAATCCGGTTGAATACCTAAACCACGTAGTTCCTTAACACTGTGTTGTGTTGGTTTTGTTTTCATTTCACCAGCAGCTTTAATGTATGGAAGCAATGTACAATGTACATACATTACGTTTTCACGACCTAAATCACTTCTAATCTGTCTAATTGCTTCGATAAATGGAAGTGATTCAATGTCACCAGTTGTACCACCGATTTCAGTAATAACTACATCTGCGTTTGTACTCTCACCAGCAAGTAGTAAACGTTCTTTAATTTCATTAGTAATATGTGGAATAACTTGAACTGTTCCACCTAAGTAATCACCACGACGTTCTTTCTTGAGTACATGTGAATAAACTTTCCCAGCTGTAACATTTGAATATTTATTTAAATTAATATCAATAAAACGCTCATAGTGTCCTAAATCTAAGTCAGTTTCAGCACCATCATCTGTAACAAATACTTCTCCATGTTGATACGGACTCATAGTTCCTGGGTCAACATTTAAATATGGATCAAATTTTTGAATTGTTACTTTTAAGCCTCTATCTTTTAACAATCTACCTAGAGAAGCGGCTGTGATACCTTTTCCTAATGATGATACTACTCCGCCCGTTACAAAAATAAATTTTGTCATTTCCTGACCTCCTAATTTATAAAGGGATGCTTCCTTACCTATTTATTCTTTTTAAATAATCAATTTTGAAAAATAAAAAAATCGCTCCCTCTCACATATCTGTAAGGGGAGCGTATATGATTTATACACGTGTCCTATTTAAAGGAGCCCGAATAAAATTCTATCATTTTTTTAGTAAAAGTCAATTAAAACTAAAATTTAGTTTTAAAATCTTCTTAGTCTTCGAATTCGTCCTCGTCTTCTTCGTCGAGTTCATCATCTTCGTCATCTTCAATTACTAAATCTGATTCACTAATCTCGTCTTCTACTTGTTCATCTTCAGGGTCGTCTAAAGTTTCTTGATCATCCGTTTGGGCAGGAATGTCATCGTCGTCATCCATTTCGTCATCACCCAATAATTTAAGATTTTTATCTTCTTCATCTTCATCATCAAGAATATCGAATTTTTGAATTGTAGGTGCGATTTTTTCTTCAATATCGTCTACAGAATACCAATCACGTAATCCCCATTGATTTTCACCAATGTTTAAGAAACGTCCATCTGTATTTAAGTCTGTATAGAACTGAACTACACGATTTTCAATCTCTTCAAATTCATAACCACCTAAATCTTTGAATTCATCGATGATATCGTATAAATTCATCGTTGCACCTTTATCATTTAATAACGTATAAGCCATATCTATAAATGACTTTTCATCAACCATTTCTTTAGTATAATCTTGGATTTTCATTATAGCTAATCTTCCTTTCGAAGAATTTTTTAATTATGTCGTTAGATTTCATTAATTAATAGTAACAAAAATAAATTATAAATGACAATACACGATTTCGCAATTACGATTATCTCAGTAATTTACATATTTCTCGAAAATAACTAAATCATCTGACTGATCAATTTCTACGAAACCACTATTTACACATAATGATTTTAATTCATTGTTTTCACCAAATAACGTAATCATAATCGTTTTAGCTTGTTTGAAATGCTTTCGTACATATGTAGGAATTTGTCTTAATGCACTTTCAGCGATACCTTCTTTTCGTTGTTCTTTATACACTTCAATAGCCACAATATCAATTCGATTATCCGTTTGTTCAAGTGCTATAAAACCTACCTTTTGGTTATCTTTTAGTAAATCAACAATACTATAAGATGAAATGCTTGATGCTTCATTTTCAGTTAATCGTAGTGAAGACACATGTTTTGAATCTAAGTCCAAATAATATAAGCGTTCTTTACCAATAGGACCTTCTTCTTTAGTAGCAGTGTGCATAAAACCAGCACGTTCATACACATTCCAAGCCCCTTTATTTTCAGCATCGACAACCAGATACAAGTGATTGAAATCAGGGAATAAATCTTGTACATATTGAGGTAAATACATCATCATCGTAGTTCCATAGCCATTTCCTTGAAACTTCTCATTAATTGATAATGATCTTACATATACAACATTCTCAGGTGTATCATACCCTTCATGTTGATAATATTGATGTAATACAAAGAAACCAACAACATCACCATACTCATTAATAGCTATATTAGCCACTCTATTTGAATCTGAAAGAGCATCATCTAGAACTGATTTCGGTAAGGATGAGTATATTTGTTGTCTCTCACTTAATTCAAAGTTAACTACATCCTGCCTATACTTTTCTTCAAATTCTTGAATCGTTATATTTTCAAACTGCTTTTTTATAGTCATAACCACTAACCCCTATGCCTCTTTTAATTAATCAATTTTATTATAATTGTTTTTTTACACTTATCAAAATAAAATCCACTTTAATTAGGTACAATTGTTTTAAATTTTTACAATTTAAAAATAATCTATTGAAATTTAGCTAATTTGCTTTACTATAAATATGACATATAAAATCACGAGGTGAACTAGAATGAAAGTCGGTATAGATGCCGGTGGTACGCTAATAAAAATCGTCCAAGAATCTCAACAAGGACGTTCGTATGAAACAAAACTTACTACAAACATTTCAGAAGTAATTGCATGGTTAAACGCAAACACTTTTGAATCAATCAGTCTTACTGGCGGAAATGCAGGCGTTATTGCTGAAAGTTTAAATGTGGATGCAACTATATTTGTTGAATTCGATGCATCATCCAAAGGTTTGGGTATGCTTCTTAAAGAGCAAGGTCATCATATTGACGAATATATATTCGCTAATGTCGGTACAGGCACTTCGTTACATTATTTCGATGGCAAACAACAACGTCGTGTAGGCGGTGTAGGTACTGGTGGAGGTATGATTCAAGGACTGGGATACTTATTATCACAAATTACAGATTATGAAGCACTTACAAATCTAGCTCAGTCTGGAGATAGAGATACAATTGATCTTAAAGTTAAGCATATTTACAAAGATACCGAACCACCTATTCCAGGTGAATTAACAGCTGCTAACTTTGGAAACGTCTTACATAATTTAGACGTAGATTTTTCACCTGCTAATAAATTAGCATCAGTGGTTGGAGTTGTTGGTGAAGTAATAACTACTATGGCCATAACCGTTGCTCGTGAAAATAAAACTGAGAATGTTGTATATATCGGGTCTTCTTTTAACAATAATCCACTTTTACGTGAAGTAATTGAAGATTATACGGTATTACGTGGTTTCAAACCATATTACATTGAGAATGGTGCTTTTTCAGGAGCACTTGGCGCAATTTATTTAAATTAAATACTTATTATTGAAAAGAGCCTGGGACATAATTCAATGCCTCAGGCTACAAATATATATTGGCAGTAGTTGACTGAATTAAAAAGCGTACTTGTAACAAGCTTTTTAATTCTAGTAACCTTGCATGGCAGACGGGCCCCAGCAAAGAGAATTTCTTTAAGAAATTCTACAAGCTAAGCTAGCTAGGGATACAACAAATAAATTTTGAAAAATATTAATTCTGTCTGCTCCCTCTACAATTTATCTAATTCTTAAATGCATCGACATATTTAACATCGACTATTTATTAATGTATATATAAAGACAAGATTTCACTAAATGTTACGTGCTTCAAATTAAAAAGTTAATTCATTTGATAATTTTTGTGCAGAAATGACTGTTCCTACCACACCAGGTTTCAAATCAATTGCGACAGCTTGGTCATTATCACGCAACTTATCTAACCAATCACTAAATACACTACCTTCAATTTTAATTAATTCACATTCCTCAAAATCTTCATCACGAACTTTGAGTGCTCTATTTTTCAAGCTCCAAACCGGCATGATTTGAGGTTTGTCTTCACTATCATCACTAATCAATATAAAGTGATTTTCGCCATGTTTTGATAAACCAAATACTTGGTCTTCTTTGGCAACATCCTTTACAAATTCTTTAATACGAATTTTATCCAACTCTGACATTAATTCATCAGTCATTTTAACGACTTTTACAATTTGACCAGTTTCTTGTGATGTTTGATTAATGATAACTTGATCATCCTCATCAAATAAGTCATCCAATTCATATGTAACGAATGTATCAATATCAATTTTTAGCACACGGTCATAATCGATTGACGCATGTTTTAAATAGTCTTCCGCTTGTCCTTCTTGAGTCCAAACGCCAACATAATCTTGGTTATTACTATTTAGTCTGACCAGTTTTTTATTTTTGTTAGCAACATAAAATACTTCATTAATCAGTACATCTTTAAAGTACGCCTCATTCTTATAAGACAATGCATAACCCTCCATTTCTAATTTGCAACTATTAAAATACTAAATGACAATACTTATGTCGTCAAATTTCTATTCTAAAAAAAGGACCAAGACTGTATTCTTGATGAATGCCATGTCTTGCTCCCAAATTGACGCATAGAGCTATAACTATATTGAATTATTATCTTTTGATTCATTTAAATGCTAAGAATTGAAATTATGCTTTTTAAAATTATTGCTATATTCCTATCAATGGATATTGATTAGGGTAATTTAATTTTTATCTAATTCAACTAAAAAGGATTTTTCAATTTTCTCTATGGCTTCTTTTGAATCTCCAGTCCATATACAACCAAAACGAGAATTAACTGCATTCTTTCCAAACCAATCACCATCATAATAAGATAATGGATATAATACGCCCTTTTTGACATATTTTAAAATTGTATTAAAGAAATGTTCATTATCACCATTAGAGAAGTAACTATAGAATTTCTGATATGATGAATTTAATTCTTCTTGTAATAATAACATGCTTGTTGAGCCATTTTGTCTAAAGTTTAAATCGATGGCAAAAACATCACCGTTTTTATCTAATAGTAAATCAAATCCAGCTACACCGAAGAAACCCAACTTTACACCATTTTCCATAATTTCTCTTCCTGCATCAATAACTTGTTGAGGAACATCATGAACATTTTCATTTCCAGCATAAAATCCATATTTATCAGTGATTTGATGTGCAGTCCCTAAATAAGTCACACCTATTTCTTCAGAATAAGCATACTGAACACAATAATTCTTTACCGCTTCAATTTTTTGTTCAATAATTAAATTATCCGTAGCATCACTTGCTTCTAAAATACGTTGTGTTGCTTTAGCTAAGTCTTCTTCATCATAGCAAATCATTACACCATATCCACCAGCTGTTGGTAAGTCATCACCTGGTTTAATTACAAAAGGGAAATCCCATTCTTTTATGCGCGCTTTAAAATCATTTATCGATACAATTTCTCGCTCTGGTAAATATTTATGATTCGTCCATTCTGGTATTCGCGCTTTATTGTTCAAAGCTACAAATGTCTCTTTATCTACAGCGTAGCATTTATCTGAAACAACATCTTCACTATGAATATATTGAAAATATATATCTTTACCTTCTTCTTTAACAATTCGATTTAAGAGTGCTTCATATGTTTCACGGTTTTTAAATTGATACGTATTTGTGGGAACTTTTTTTCCAACAAGATTAAATAGTTGGTCTAATTTTTCAGTAATACTTGCTTCATGTACAATCATTGGCATTGAATCTGCAATAAGCATTTCCCTACCAGTTAAGAAATTAGATTGATGCTCCTCTGGCTTTAACCATGGATTTGAAACATAAGATGGTCTCGAGTTATACACTATATTTTCATTATATAAGTCACTTAAAGTTAATTTTAGACCTTTTTCATTTATCGTCATTTTGACTCCCCCTTTATATGAGAGTGCTGTTGAACAATTTCATCAAACAATCCCTTATTTTCAATTAGTTCTAATCCCATTAATGCTATAATTTTCGCACCATGAATTAATGCTTGATCACCATGTACACTTGCTGCAGCCTCTCTAAATCTATGTGTATGACCAACTAAGTTTCTAGATCCTATCTTCACATGAGGATGAATCGTAGGTACTATATGACTGACATTACCCGTATCTGTTGAACCAAAACCAAAATCATCATGACTTACATCTTCACCAACTTCGAGCGCGTACTTTTCAAATAATTTATCTAATTTAGGTGTCTTAATAAATTCGTTCACACCATTTTGTATAGGGCCAAATTCATAATCGCAACCTGTTTGAATTGCGGCACCCCTAGCAATTTGATTAACTTTTTCTGTTAAAATATCTAGTTCTTTTCGAGTTGTTGCACGTGTGTAGAATCGAGCATGTGTAAAATCGGGTATAATATTTGCAGCTTTTCCTCCGTCTAAGATAACACCATGTACGCGTTGACTTTTTTTAATGTGCTGTCTTAACTGTGCTACACCGTTAAAATATGAAATCATTGCATCTAAAGCGTTTAAAGCTTCGTCAGCATTTTCAGAAGCATGTGCACTTTTGCCATAAAATTTTATATCTAATACATCCACCGCTAGTGTATCAATGGTTGGATAAGTTGCATTACCTGGATGAATCATTAATGCTATATCGATAGCATCGATAATATCAGCCTTAACATATGACGCTTTTGCACTACCATTTTCGCCACCTTCCTCTGCAGGACAACCGAGCACGACAACTTTGCCACCGATGCGGTCTATAACTTGTTTCAATGCTGAACCCGCAAGTACACTAGCAGTTCCAATAATATTATGACCACATGCATGACCTAGGCCTGGTAATGCATCATATTCAGCTAAATAGCCAATAACTGGGCCTTCTTGTCCAGAATCATATGTAGCTATAAATCCAGTAGCGTGTCCAGCAATATCCGTTTCTATATCGAAATCATTCTCTTTCAATTTATCTATAAGCGTTCTAGACGCAAAAATTTCTTCATTGCCTAATTCAGGGCGTTCATGTATTCTATGACTAATTTCAACATAATCATATTTATTATTCTCTATATAATCTAAAATTCCTTGTTTATTACTCATAAATCATAACTCCCTTATTATTGTAAAAATTTTTAAAAATATTTTGGATATTGTAACCATATCGTTTCTCAATTAATTATTACTTATTTTATCGGATTTAAAGATTGTTGTCATTAAATAACTTTATATTTACGAAATTTTCTCACAATTCACTTTGTTTAACTATAATTTTGAAAATTGTAAATACCCTTAACTATTGATACAATCAAATCGTTAACTTAATAATTAAGCTTATTTAATCTAGGAGGATTTATCATGACTAAAATGAACGTTGAAAGTTTTAATCTAGATCACACTAAAGTTGTCGCACCTTTCGTCCGTTTAGCTGGTACAATGGAAGGCTTAAATGGTGATGTTATTAAAAAATATGACATTCGCTTCAAACAACCTAATAAAGAGCACATGGAAATGCCTGGGTTACACTCACTAGAGCATTTAATGGCTGAAAACATTAGAAATCATACTGATAAAGTTGTAGATTTAAGTCCAATGGGTTGTCAAACTGGTTTTTATGTTTCATTTATTAATCATAACGACTATGAAGATGTGTTAAATATAATTGAAAAAACACTAAATGATGTTTTAGAAGCTACTGAGGTACCCGCTTGCAATGAAGTACAATGCGGTTGGGCAGCAAGTCATTCACTTGAAGGTGCAAAAGAAATTGCGCAAGCATTTTTAGATAAACGCAATCAATGGTCAGATATTTTTGGTGAAGGTAAATAAATTTCATATTTAAAATAAAAACCACCAATACTTAAGTATTGGTGGTTTTACTTTTCTCTTCTATAATTTTTTCACTAGTGCAATTAAAACAAATTGCATTGGTAGTCTTGTGTATAATGCCCATTTAGGTACTTGTTTATCACCTAAAGGTAATTCTTTTCGTGCCATATATATATTTGCTGGTAATACAGCTAATAAGAAAAGATTTATACCTGTTTTTAACCAATTAGCAGGACGTTTTAATAATAACATAATGCCAAAGAAAATTTCAAATACACCTGTTACTAAAACAGCTGTTTTACGTAATGGTAAGTATTCTGGAACAATATTTCTAAATGAGCGTTCATTTGTAAAATGTAGAACGCCAGCTGTTCCAAATGATAGACCTAATAAATAACGAAATACTTTCATTAATGTTCTACTCCCATTTCATTCAAATAACTTTTACCAAATTCAGGTAATTCCACATTGAAATTATCTGCAATGGTCGCACCGATTGAACTAAACGTACTGTCTCCTGATAATTCATGGTATTTATCAATTTTAGGGCTAAACATAAGTACTGGGATAAACTCTCTAGTATGATCAGTACCATCGGCAATAGGATCATTTCCGTGATCAGCCGTGATAATAACTAAATCATCTTCTTGAAGATTGTCGATTAATTCTGGTAATCGCTCGTCGAAATCTTTAATAGCTTGTGCATAACCTTCTTTGTCTCTACGATGGCCGTATAGTGCATCGAAATCAACTAAATTTAAGAAACTAATGCCATTAAAATCTTTTTTTACGACATTAATTAATTGATCCATACCATCCATATTATTTTTTGTTCTTATTGCTTCAGTTACACCTTCACCATCATAAATATCATTAATTTTTCCTATAGCAATAACATCATAGTTATTATCTTTTAATGTATTCATAACAGTTTTGCCAAATGGTTTGAGTGCGTAATCATGTCGATTAGAAGTACGTGTAAAGTTTCCTGGTTCACCTACATACGGACGTGCAATTACACGACCAATTAAGTATTTAGGATCTTTAGTTAATTCTCGAACCTTTTCACAAATATCATATAATTCTTCAAGAGGAATAATATCTTCATGTGCAGCAATTTGAAGTACTGGGTCAGCGCTAGTATAGACGATTAAGTCCCCAGTTTTCATTTGATGCTCACCTAATTCATCAATAATGGCTGTCCCTGAAGCGGGCTTATTTGCTACAACTTTACGACCTGTCATTTCTTCAATCTCTTGTATTAACTCATCAGGAAATCCGTTTGGATATACTTTAAATGGTTGCATGATATTTAAGCCCATGATTTCCCAATGTCCTGTCATGGTATCTTTACCCACTGAAGCTTCACTAAGTTTAGTATAGAAAGCACCTGGTTGTTCAACTTTATTGACAACAGGTAATTCTTCAATATTACCCAATCCTAATTTTTCCAAATTAGGTAGCGTTTGGTTAAATCCTTCTAATGTATGCTTTAATGTATGAGATCCTTCATCATTGAAAACTGCAGCATCAGGCGCTTCTCCGATACCTACTGAATCCATAACAATTAAATGTACTCTTTTGAATGGTGTAGTCATATTTAACACTCCCTCCTACTCTGTAATTATTTTATGAATTAATGTTGGTGTTGTTGCTTGTGCTTGAATTTCAATACTTTCATCAAGTTTCTTAATAACGTCGTCAACATTTTCACGATTACTGTGAATGGTTAATAAAGATTCTCCCTCTTTAACAACGTCTCCTACTTTCTTGTTTAATACAATCCCAACACTTAAATCTATTTCATCCTCTTTAGTTTGTCTCCCTGCCCCTAACATCATTGAAGCAACACCAATTTCATTAGCAATAAGTTCTGAAACTACGCCACTTGATTGAGCTTTATACTCGATTTGATATGTTGCTGTTGGTAATAGTTCAGGCGCATCAACTACTGAGGCATCGCCACCTTGATTCTCTAAAAATGTTTTAAATTTTTCTAAAGCTGAACCATTTTCAATTGCTTCATTTAATAATTGACGTGCTTCCTCAAGTGTTTTTGCTCTATTAGCTAGAACTACCATTTGAGAACCGAGTGTTAATACAAGTTCAGTTAAATCTTCTGGTCCTTTACCATTTAATGTATCAATAGCTTCTTTTAATTCTAAAGCATTACCAATCGCTCGACCAAGTGGTTGGCTCATGTCAGAAATAATAGCCATTGTATTTCTACCTACATTATTCCCTATACTAACCATAGCATGAGCTAACGCTTCAGCGTCCTCTAATGTTTTCATGAAAGCACCATTACCAGTTTTAACATCTAAGACGATAGCATCAGCACCCGCAGCAATTTTTTTACTCATAATAGATGATGCAATTAAAGGAATTGAGTTAACTGTCCCTGTTACATCTCTCAATGCATAAAGTTTCTTATCAGCTGGAGTTAAATTACCTGACTGTCCAATAACAGCTACTTGATTTTCATTAACAAGTTTAATGAAATCCTCTTCAGAGATTTCAACGTGGAATCCTTTTATTGATTCTAATTTATCAATTGTTCCACCCGTATGTCCTAAGCCACGACCACTCATTTTGGCTACTGGGACACCCACTGCTGCCACTAGAGGCGCTAATACTAATGTAGTTGTATCACCAACGCCTCCTGTTGAGTGCTTATCAACTTTAATACCATTGATTTTTGATAAGTCAATCACATCACCTGAATTAACCATTGCCATAGTTAATGCTGCGCGCTCTTCGTCATTCATATCTTGGAAAAAGATAGCCATAGCTAAACTCGATGCCTGATAATCCGGGATATCCCCATTCGTGTAACCTTTGATAAAGAATTCAATTTCTTCTTTTGATAATGATTTACCATCGCGTTTTTTTTCAATAATATCTACCATTCTCATAATTCTGAACCCCTCTCAAAATAAGCTGTTGTATCTATGTGCTGTTACGTTAATTGCATTATTAATAATCAGAATCTGACTCTAAGCCTTGAATAATTTGAACACCTGCACTCGCACCTATACGCGTAGCACCTGCATCAATCATTTTATTGAAATCTTCCAAACTGCGAACGCCACCTGATGCTTTAACTTCTAATTCGTCTCCCACTGTATCTTTCATTAATTTCACATCTTCAGGTGTAGCGCCTCCCCCAGCAAAACCAGTTGATGTTTTAACGAAATCAGCACCTGCTGCTTTCGCTAATTCACTTGCTTTAACTTTTTCTTCATCTGATAAAAGCACAGTTTCAATAATCACTTTTACTGTTTTTTCATTTGCTGCTCCAACTACGCCCTCAATGTCTTTTTGAACTTCTTCAAATCTTCCATCTTTAAGTGCGCCGATATTGATAACCATATCAATTTCAGATGCGCCATTTTTAATGGCATCTTCAGTTTCAAAGATTTTAGTAGCAGTTGTAGTAGCACCAAGTGGGAAACCTATAACGGTACAAACCAATACATCAGAATCATTTAATCGTTCTGCTGCATATTTTACATGTGTAGGATTTACACAAATAGATTTAAAGTTATACTCTTTGGCTTCATCAATAATTTGATCGATTTGTTGACGTGTAGATTCCGGTTTCAATAATGTGTGATCAATAAATTTAGCATAATTCATAGTAGTTTCCTCCAATATGTTGTTAAATTTAAATGATATTCCATCTAACTGGAATATTAACTATTTAAATTAATATAGTCCTCTCATTTCTATAGTACAAAAATTCGCAAAAAAGTTAAACAAATGTTATCTTAATCTTACCAATCATGATAAGGAGAAGATATTAATGACAAATGGCACACCTCATATTCAACCTAATGGAACAAAAATCGCAAAGACTGTTTTAATGCCTGGCGATCCATTACGTGCAAAATATATTGCTGATAACTTTTTAGAAAATGTTGAACAATTTAATGAAGTTAGAAATATGTTTGGTTACACAGGTACATATAAAGGAAAAGAAGTTTCTGTAATGGGATCAGGGATGGGAATACCAAGTATCGGTATTTATTCTTATGAGTTATATAATTTCTTTGATGTTGATACTATTATTCGCGTAGGTTCATGTGGCGCATTACAAGAGAATGTAAATTTATATGATGTCATTATTGCTCAAGCAGCATCTACAAATTCTAATTATGTTGATCAATTTAATATACCTGGTCACTTTGCTCCAATAGCTGACTATAATCTCATCACTAAAGCTAAAAATGTAGCAGATGAAATAGGAGCAGTAAGCCATGTAGGTAATGTTTTATCTTCAGATACATTCTACAATGCTGATAAATTATTCAATGATAATTGGCAAAAAATGGGAATATTGGGTATAGAAATGGAATCAGCAGGTTTATATTTGAATGCAATTAATGCTAGTAAAAAAGCGTTAGGTATTTTTACAGTTAGTGACCATATTCTAAAAGACGAAGCAACTACAGCTGAAGAAAGACAAAATTCATTTACTCAAATGATGGAAATTGCATTGGAAATCGCCGAGTAATATCAAATTCTAATAGATAATAAAAGGTGCTTGAGACGATAATGAAATCTCAAGCACCTTTTTATATGATTAATTAAACTAAATATGATTTGAACATCCAATTGTGTTTATCAACAGAATTTTTCATACCGATGAACATATCTTCTGAAACATCATCGCCAGCTTCTCCAGCTACTTCTATAGATTTAACTAATTGCTCTGAAATATGAGTTAAATCATTAGAGAAGGCTTCAACCATTTGTTCAGCTGAGTAATTTTTACCAGCTTCATCAACGATAGAAATTTCAAGACTTTCTTTCAATGTACCAACTGGATTTCCACCAATTGCTAAAATACGTTCAGCTAAGTCATCTACATATTGGCTAGCTTCATTGTATAACTCTTCGAATTTCTCATGTAATGAGAAGAAATTAGGTCCTTTAACATACCAATGGAAATTGTGTAATTTAGTATATGTTACAGTCCAGTTTGCAACTTGTTGATTTAATTCTTTTACTACATCTTGTTGACTCATTATATTCTCTCCTTGTACTTCTGAATTGGTTCCTCTTTATTACAATTACTACTATATTATAATTATTATAATCTGTAAATAGTTATGCTTAACATTTTTTGCACTGATTTTTATAACCACCTTTTCCTATCAACTATTAAAACTTATTTACCAGTGATTAAAAAGTGACTAACATCAGCAACTAAAATAATATATATTTACTAACAAACCTCTCATTATCAATTATGATAATATTTTATCAATTATATGCGTTTATCATCTATGAAAAAGGATTTTTCATATTCATTTGGTTTATGCCAATGCGTCTTCCACATCCTATTTCGATTATTTGCAAATAAATTATACGCTAGATCTCTTATTTGACGTGGAATGACTTTAATTAACAATCCTAACCACTTGTAATTTGTTGTAGTCATGATAAGATTAGCAATCGCATTGGATTTAAACTCTAAATGTTGACCACGTTGTAAAATCACGCTGTTTTTATTTAATGCTTCTGGATGTTGTTCAAATAAGTGTTGCCCTGCTTCCCCTTTTAAAGTTGCAAATTCATAACTCTTAGGAAGTCCATTCTGTATTAACCAAATGCAATAGTTATAACAATAAACACAATTACCATCGTAATAAATAATAGGCATTTCTTTCACCTTCCTCTAATTCTTATTATTAATATTCCATTCTATGCCTTACATTAAACACTAAAAATGTCCATAGCATAGCATGCCTTTAACTATGAATGATTTAAATTTGATATAAAATGTTAAAGCCATAATAATAAAATTAAAAACCTGAGACATAGTAAAACGTCTCAGGTTTAGTTATCTTAAGTTATTCATGATTTACTTTTACAATTCTTGTATATTTAAGAAATTGATTTGAATATTTGCTTTTTATATCTTCTAGACGGTCGTAAGTTACACCAATAATATGCCAGTTCGGATTAAAATGATAGAATGAATCTTTTTCTCTTGACCATTTTACCATTTGTCCCTCTTTATTATATCTAGGTAATGTTACTTCATATCCTTCTAACACATTGATGTAAGTTTGGAAAATGTCAGGATCAATTCTATTAAAATTATCGATGACTAAATAACTTTTATCATTTTTAGGCATTAATTGAGTGATAAAACCTTCGCGATAGTATAGGGCACCAGTTTCATTTGGTAAATATTTACCATATAACATGTCCTCTGTAAAATCCGGATGTCCACTAGTTATTACAGGATTTGCATTTGTCTTTTGTAATAAATTATTTGCCGCTTTCAATCCTTCTTCACGTTGTTCCACAACCAACAATATAAAAGGTTGTATTGACTCATCATGACTTGCTGAATCAATTTCAGTTTTTTTAATTGTTTCAAAAGGTGTTTTCACACTATCATTATTACTCATTTCAATAATAGCATCGTATTGAGTTTGACTCATGCTTGCGATGGCTTGTTTCGCATTTTCTTGTAAAAAATAAAGATTTTTTAACTTAGGATGTTTATTTAATGCACCTAATGTCACTGGAGTAATATGCTTATCATAATATATTTCAATGGCAGTACTATTTGTTCTACCAGGAATAGGTGGTTTCTCATGAATATGTCGAGAAACTTCTCCAATACCTACCACTGATTGATTTTCATATTTATTATAGAAGATAAGATTATCTCCTATTTCTAACTGATTGTAAAAATGATATCCATTACGTTTAATGCCATTATACGTATGAGTATAAATAGTATAATATTCTCCTGATTCAAATGACTCAGTTTCAGAAAGGAAGAAATAACGTGGAAGTTTCACTTCACCTTTACCTAGTGAAACAATTAAATCATACTCTTCTTTAGTTAATTGATTGATTAAAGTTTCACGCATATTATTCATGCGAAAATCAAGCGTTTCACTTCGTTTTAAATAATCAGTTGTAAGTGGTTTTAATAGTTCATTAAATTTAAATTCAACTCTAATTTTATTTTGAGCACCTGTTTGAACACTAATAATTTCTCCAATACCAAGTAACCCAGTATCTGTTTGGACTTGATAAAATATAACTTGATCCCCTGTCTTAGCCTTTTTGAAGGCTCTAAAACCTTGAGTAGGGTTGAATTGAGCTCCAGATTCAAATAATGTTGTTTGACCTACTAACGGTTCATTGTGATTCCATCTAGTATAGCCACAGTTAAGCCAAAAGTAATTTACTTCTTCTTCCATTGTGGGTCTCCTTTAAATTAATTCTCGAAAGTTATTATGTATTTTAATTGATTTCATTGTATTTTAATTAAATGCTATGTTTATTAAGTTATGCTATAAATCTTAACATATCGTCGTTATTTATGTTTAATTTTTTTAGTGTTTTATCTCATTTTAATAAGTTGTTATAAAGGGGAACATTCAGAATCCATTATAAATAATTCTAAATATTCCCCTATGCATTAATTTAATGAGGTGCTAGTAAACTACCTAATAATGGCATTAGATTGATCATGATGCCACCAAGTTTTAGTAATCCACTTAAATCTTTGTCTTTAATAGTAATAATTGCACTTATAATACCTAATATAGCAACAACTCTAGGAATAACAAGTGAAGGATATTGTGGCATATTGAAAAAGACACCTGCCCCTGCTATCACACCACATACTAAAGATATATATAAAAACTGTTTCAATATTCACACTCCTCTTTAATACAATGAATCATTTATAACACGAACAATAAAAATCAAATATAACTAATGATTAGCGTAAAGTCTCCTTCAAAGACACTATCTAAGTCTTCTGAAGTCAGCACAAAATTGGAACCTTTTTGAATCTTGAAGATTTCTCCATCAATAATAATTTGTCCATCACCATTTAAAACTGAAACAAGACAAAATTCTCTAGGTTTCATATAATTTAATGTCCCACTAACTTCCCATTTAACCATTGTAAAGAAATCATTAGACACAATGTGACTGCATTTATGATTTTCAATAATTTCATTTTCGGGAACGATACTAGGTAGTTCTTGAGAATATTGAATAACATCTAATGCTTTATCAACATCTAATGAAGAACTATTTTCACGTTGTCTATTATAATCATATAATCTATATGTAATATCTGAAGATTGCATTGTTTCATACACAGTTATACCTGAACCGATTGAATGTATAGTACCAGCAGGAATAAAATAAAATTCCCCAGGTTGTACTTTAACTCTTTTTAAAGATTCCAAGAAATTATCTTGGCTAATCTGATCTTTCAGTTCTTCTTTAGAGTTAACCGTAGTACCAATTAAAACTTCAGCATCTTCTTCTGCATCAATAATATACCAACATTCTGATTTGCCATATTGCCCATTTTCAAATTCATAAGCATAAGAATCATCTGGGTGAACATGAATCGATAGCGGTTCATTCGCATCAACTATTTTGCACAATAACGGAAAATCTTTGCTTGGAAAATCACCGAACAATTCTCTATGTTGCGTCCAAACTTGGTCTAATGTTTGTCCAGCAAAAGGCCCGTTAAGGATCATACTCTTTCCATTTGGGTGTGCAGAAATCCCCCAACATTCTCCTGTGGATTCACTAGGTATATCATAATTGAATTGAGTTAATTTATTACCGCCCCAAATTTTCTCGAAAAAAATAGGCTTTAAAAATAATGGCATAGTTGCACCTCCTAAAACCATTTAAGGCTATATTCTCTATTTCTAAAGTAAATGATAATATCTGATTTATATGTATAAAACTTAAAAATTAATTATGTAAAAGTGAAATTATATTCAAAATAATTATTCAACATCACTTGTGTTACCATTCGTTTCTTTATTATATCAACTTTATCTCTATTTTAATAGAAATTATTTAAATGATAAAACACATAAAGAAGTGGGACAGAATTCAATTAGAATTCATTATCCCACCACAACTGAAATAATTACTATTAGTTAAAGTTTAATGAAAGCATTTTTTAATTCAATGATTATCTTTAAACAACTCATTTATTCAAATGAAGACAATGCTTCGATTATTGATTGATTACCTGTAATAACTTGGAATTCTTTATTTATGAATTTATTCTCAGATAAAGCAACTTCTTTTAACACAGATGCCACATCTTCTCTAGGTATAGAACCTCTTCCATCAAAGTATAAATCAGTCTCTATTTTAGAAGTTCCTTCTTTATCTTCTAACGCACCTGGATGAACAATCGTATAATTTAATCCAGAATTTTTTAAGTGTTCATCAGCATAGTGCTTAGCAATTGTATATGGTTTTAAATCACCGCTTGAATCAAAAGCTTCACGACGAGCATCATACGTTGACACCATAATATAATGTTTAATATTGGCTTGTTTACTAGCTTCAATTGTCTTAATCGCACCATCTAAATCTACAATAATAGTTTTGTCAGCACCTGTACTGCCTCCAGAACCCACAGTAAATAAAACTTTATCATAACCGTTAAATGTTTCAGTTAAGTCTTCAATACTATCTTTTTCTACATCAACTAAAGTTGCTTCAATATTATCTTGCTTTAATGTTTCGATCTGTTCGTTTTTACGTACTCCAGCTGTAAAATCTACCTGATCTTCTTTTAGTTGCTTTACTAATTTAGAACCTACTCCACCGTTAGCACCTATAACTAATAAACTCATTCAAATCGTCCTCCTTAATATTTCTACTTCCATCAATTTACCACTTAAATAAAAATTAAAACGTAAGTCATTTTTGACATAGTCAATCATGTATATTAAATTAATATATGAACATATATTCATATATTAAGGGGTGATTTATTTGAATGTATCTTTAAGCAGTTGGAACGAAGATGCTACCTTAATACAGACTACGGAAATTTTTAAAGCACTAAGTGATACAAATAGATTAAGAATTCTATTATTGTTAGAGCAAGAGGAATCTAGTGTTGGTCATATTACACATACGCTAAACTTGAGCCAGTCTAATGTTTCTCATCAACTTAAAATCCTTAAACAAGCTAGACTTGTTAAGTCCTTAAGACAAGGTCAATCAAAAATCTATTCGATTGATGATCAACATGTTTCAACCCTATTGAAACAAGCCATTCATCATACGAAACATCTAAGAGGTGAAGTTTCAAATGACTAGTCATTCTCATACACATTCACACAACCATTCACATGTACACACTAATAATAAAAAAATTTTAGCCATTTCCTTTATTATTATTGGACTTTTCATGGTGATAGAAATTGTAGGTGGCTTTATTGCTAATAGTTTAGCATTATTATCTGACGGACTACATATGTTCAGCGACACAGTTTCTCTAGGTGTTGCCCTTATTGCATTTATATATGCTGAAAAGAATGCCACATCTAGTAAAACTTTTGGTTATAAACGTTTTGAAGTTTTAGCTGCATTGTTTAATGGCGTCACTTTATTTGTTATTAGTATAGTTATTATCGTTGAAGCAATTAAAAGATTTTTTGCACCACCTGAAGTTCAATCAACAGAAATGTTTATTATTAGTTTAGTAGGCTTAATAGTTAATATCGTAGTAGCACTTATAATGTTTAAAGGCGGAGATACCAATCACAATTTAAATATGCGTGGTGCGTTTATTCACGTACTAGGAGATTTATTAGGGTCTGTTGGTGCAATTATTGCCTCAATACTCATATGGACATTTAATTTTACAATTGCAGACCCTATTGCGAGTATAGTGGTTTCACTGCTAATTTTAAAGAGTGCATACGGAATTACGAAATCATCTATTAATATTTTAATGGAAGGAACGCCCTCTGACATAGATTTAGAACAAATCATCTATACAATAATGGGTCATGAGGAAATACAAAATGTTCATGATTATCATGTTTGGACTATTTCTAATGATATGAATGCTTTAAGTTGTCATGCAGTAGTAGATAAATCACTTGCGATAGAGGCTTGTGAACAATTACTTAAGCAAATAGAACATGAATTAGCACATCTTAATATACAACATATGACGATTCAATTAGAAACACCAAAACATCAACATGACGAATCAATTTTATGTTCTGGAGTTATGCATCAACACTCACATTAGTATAACTTATTAAAAATTAATCAGGGGTTAGACGTTGAATTCGAGTTAAATTCTGTCTAACCCCTGATTTTTAAAACTTATAGAAAATGTTCAAAAATGAGTTGCTTCGCTGGCACTTGTTTTTCATCAAACCCTTGTAAATATTCTTCATTATCATAAGGTAGCTTAATTCTTTCGATTGAAAACTCATTATCATTAATAGTTACAATACCGTAGACGGCATTGGCTCCATTGTTTAAACCTATTGCGCCAGGATTAAAATAAATTGTTTTATTATCATCATATAAATGCATTTGATGGTTATGGCCAAATGCAATTAAATCAGCATCTTTATCTTTAAATAATTCAATAATATTTTCTTTACTATTTTCAGTAATTGGACTAAACGGCTGTCCTTCTATGCCAGTCTCCAATTTTTGATTCTCAATTTCATAATGAATGAATAGTAATTTTTTTCCACAAATAGTTTTTTCGATATATCTAGGTAACAAATTAAGTTGGTCATAGTAATCTTCATCCATATGGCTCTCTATCCATTGATGATGCTCATAAAATTTATCCTTCAAATCTTCAGGATAAGGCGTGTTATTTACTAATGACATAACCGCTTCATCATGATTACCAGCTATAATTTCCATATCATCACGATCAAATATTGTATCTAGTACTTTATTTGTTTCATGACCAATTCCGATATTGTCCCCGAGATTGTAAATTTTATCGATATCTTCTCTATTATCAATATCATCTAAGACAGTTTGTAATGCATCGAAATTACCATGCACATCTGTAATAATCGCGAATTTCATGATGATATCTCCTTTCAAAATTTAATCATTAGCATATTTTAACACTTAATCTTCAAATATGTTAGATATTATTTTAAAAAAAGTATAAATTTTGATATTGTATTTATATTAAAGTAAAGGAGTGCTTATATTTGTTCAAATATCATAGTTTGGCATTAAAAAATGCTAAACCGCAAATTCTTAAGACGATTTTGTTTAGTATCGTTAGTTTCATTGTAGTATTTGCGGTTTTTGCTGTTGCTAGAACTTTCTTTATGCAATATTTCATGCAAATGCAGCTAGCAGCGCAATTACAACAATCATCGGGTCCATATTTAATTATTATGATCCTGGCTTTATTATTGGGATTATTATTCTTTATATTTGCAGGTTATCAATTACTAGCAGGTGCAATTAATATTATTGCAAAAGCAATTTCAAGTGAAAATGTTCATTTCAATGACTTATTTGTTGCATTCAAAAAAGGTAAATATGGTAAGAGTTTAATTTTATCATTAATCTCAATTGGCTTATTTATAGTGATGTACTTAATTATAATGGCATTAAATTATTTATTTAATTTAGCATTAACACCTTTATTTACATCATTACAGTCAGCTGTAAGTTCATCTGATAATGCAATTGCCATTTTATTAACAATTCAAATTATTATTTTAATTATTATTGGATTAATTACATCAATCGTATCATGGTTCTTTTTCATTTTAATGATTAATTATACTGTTTCATTAGTAAGAGAATCTAACTATAGTGCCATGTCTCACTTTAAAGATGGCTTTAAAGGTATTAGAAATGGCCATAAAACTTGGTTTAAATTCTTTATAGCTGTTCTTTTATTAAATTTAATTATTATTATCATTACTCAACCACTTGGTGCAATTCTTTCTGTAACAACTGGAAACATGTCTCAAAAAGTTGCTACAGTCATTCTGTATGTAGCACAAGTAATTATTGTTATATTACGTTTAATCCTTTATTTTGTTCTTATAATGGGTGCAGTTCAGTACTTCTTAAAACGTGGTGAAAAATTAAATAAAACTACTAACGAGAAGAAGAAAAAGCACAAAAATAAAAATGACACATTGAGTAATCAACAAAAAATTGACAATACTCATCAATCTTCTAAAAACAATGTTGAAGAACATTCAAATAATGTTACAAACAATGTTAAACAAAAATCTGAGAATTCCAAAGATGAAGCAAGTCATAATTTCAATAAAGATAAATAATACAAATAAGGTGGAACCCAATTAAATAAGGGTTCCACCTTTTATGTTCCACAATTTTATTTTAGGAATTTGCTTTCTAAGAATAATGCAGCGCCATCTTCTTCATTAGTGAATTGTGTCACTTCATTAGTAATTTCCTGTATTTCTTGTCGTGCATTTTTCATTGAGACGCTATAACCACCAAATGCAAACATAGCTCTATCATTATCACTATCCCCTATTACAAGCGTGTCTTCTTGTTTAACATTAAAGTGTTCTATCATTTCTTTAATACCCGTTCCTTTATCGGTATGATATGCCATAGTTTCAGCGTTAAATCTTGATGAATTAGAAACACTAATGTTTAAAAGCACTTGATTTTGAATAAGTTCATCTCTAAAAGTTGTTATTTTTTCTAAGTTTGGCGTAAATAAATAAATTTTAGCATAGTCATCTTCAGGTATGTCCTCTTTCCAATCAATCTTACCAGACATTGCATCTAATCTTGATTTCCATTCACTTTCGCTTACATGATTTGGAGGCGTATCACCTTTAATCATCTCTTGCATCCATGCTTTATCTTCATTTAGCGCAATTCTTGATCCATTAAATGGGAAAACTTCATAATATATTTCTTGCTGTTGTGCTAAAGATACGATTCGTTTAACACTTTCACTCAATAAACTATGCATGAAAAGATTATCACCGTTTACTTCTCCACTCGTACCATTAGAACTGATGATTCCATCAACTTCAAATTGAGGAGGTACAAGTTGATCAATCTCTGTATATGATCGACCAGTTGCTAAAAATACCTTATATCCCTTTTCTCGTAATTCATCAATAATTGATTTTGTTTTAATTGAAGCTTTATTATTCTCATGTAAAATTGTTCCATCCATATCTAGAAAAATCGCTTTGATATTATTCAATGTCATGTAGCCTTCTCCTTTACGTGTCTTTTTTAAAATTGTGGCATTATTTGATGAAATGTGCAACGAGATTACCCTATCATGTGTAAAGAAAATCGATTTTTATAATTCACAACTTCTACATTTCTATTGAAAAGAGATGACATCGTCTTATTAGTTAAAACATCATCAATCTTTCCTTGTGCAAAATTCATGCCTTTACTTAAAATAAAAATTTTATCAAATATTGGTATGATTTCTTCAATGAAGTGTGTCACATAAATGATAGTAATTTCAGGTCGCTCATGTGATAAAGTTTCTAATACTTCCAATAGTGTTTCACGCGCTAAATAATCTAAGCCCGAAGCTGGCTCATCTAAAATTAATAATTCTGGATTACTTATAAGCGCACGTGCAATCATAACCCTTTGTTGTTGTCCAGTTGATAAATAACCGAGGTATTCATTCTCAAATTCTGCCATACCGACTAATTTTAATAGCTTCTGCGCTTCTAAAAATTGTTGATGATTGAATGTTTTGTATAGGCCAATAGATTTAAAATAGCCACTTAATACCACATCTATCACATGCTCTCCATCTTGAAATTGATTAGTGAGCTTGTTTGAAATGAAACCTATATGTTGTCTCACATTATCTGCTGAATATCCAACCATTCCAGGTGTCATACCAAAAAGGACTATGTTGCCCCTTGTAATTGAATCATAAGCGTTTAGAATATTTAATAAAGTTGTTTTTCCAGCACCATTTAAACCATATAATATCCATTTATCCCCTTTTTTAATATTCCAATCAATACCGTTTAATATATGCTTACCTCTTCTATATCGATGTACATTATTCATTGAAATTAGCATAGTATCACCTCACAATACGATAATTGTAAGATAATTCAGACATTTTTCAAAATAACAGACTGTATATTTTATAAGTTAGTATTTCAAATAAAAAAGGAGCAAGATCAAATTCTTAATGAATTTAACATCTTGCTCCCACTAGGGTAACTACATTAGAGAAGAGCATACGATTAACGCTTTCACAATTAAGTTAGCCACTTCAATTTCAATGTTGTCTAACCTTATTAAATTTTATCCCGACTCAAAATTTATACGAATTATTCAACTGTAACTGATTTAGCTAAGTTACGAGGTTTATCTACGTCTAATCCTCTGTGTAGTGCTGCATAGTAAGCAATTAATTGTAATGTAACTACAGATACAAGCGGAGTTAATAACTCATGTACATGTGGAATTACATAAGTATCTCCCTCTTTCTCTAAACCTTCCATAGAGATAATACATGGTTTTGCACCACGTGCTACTACCTCTTTGACATTACCACGAATTGATAAGTTAACCTTTTCTTGTGTAGATAATGCGATTACAGGTGTGCCGTCTTCAATTAATGCAATTGTACCATGTTTAAGTTCTCCACCAGCGAATCCTTCAGCTTGAATATATGAAATTTCTTTTAGTTTTAATGAGCCTTCAAGACTTACATTATAGTCCATTGTACGTCCGATGAAGAATGCATTACGCGTTGTTTCTAAGAAATCCTTAGCAATTTGTTCCATTACTGGAGTATCATCTACAATTGTTTCAATTGCAGTTGTTACTTTAGCTAATTCTCTCAATAAATCAATATCATTATCTCGACCATGTGCTTTAGCTACAACTTGAGATAAGATTGATAAAACAGCAATTTGAGCTGTATATGCTTTTGTTGAAGCAACTGCAATTTCAGGACCAGCATGTAATAACAATGTATGATCTGCTTCACGTGATAATGTTGAACCAGCCACATTTGTAACTGTTAATGATTTGTAACCTAATTTGTTAGTTTCTACTAACACTGCACGGCTATCAGCAGTTTCACCTGATTGAGAAATATAAATGAATAATGGTTTTTCAGATAATAGTGGCATGTTATAAACAAATTCAGAAGCTACATGTACTTCAGTAGGTACACCAGCCCATTTTTCTAAGTATTCTTTACCAACTAGACCTGCATGATAACTTGTTCCTGCTGCGATGATATATATACGATCTGCAGCTGCAACATCCTTAACAATTTCAGGGTCAATTTTTAGGTCACCATTTTCATCTTCATACTCTTGAATAATACGACGCATAACTGCTGGTTGTTCATTAATTTCTTTAAGCATGTAGTGATCATAGATACCTTTTTCAGCATCTGAAGCATCGATTTGAGCAGTATAAGTGTCTCGATCTTGTACATTTCCATCAAGGTCTTTAATAGTTACACTGTCTTTTTTAACAATAACAATTTCATGGTCATGAATTTCTTTGTATTCATTCGTTACTTTAATCATAGCTAATGCGTCTGATGCAATGACATTGAAGCCTTCTCCAACACCAACTAATAAAGGTGATTTGTTTTTAGCTACATAGATTGTATCGCTATCTTGATTATCAAGTAAGCCTAATGCATATGAACCGTGTAATAGAGAAACTACTTTAGAGAAAGCTTCTTCAGTTTCTAAACCTTTATTCGAGAAGTGTTCAACTAATTGAACAATAACTTCTGTATCTGTCTCAGATTGGAATGTTACATCTGATAAATATTCACTTTTTAATTCTTCATAATTTTCAATTACACCATTATGAACTAATGTAAAACGTTCATTATTAGATTGGTGAGGATGTGAATTCACTGTACTTGGTACACCGTGTGTAGCCCAACGTGTGTGACCGATACCAACGTGACCATCAGTGTCATTGTTGTCAGCAACTTTTCTTAATTCTGCAATACGACCTTTTTCTTTAAAAACAGTTGTACCATTATCGTTTGCAACTGCAATACCAGCTGAGTCATACCCTCTATATTCTAATTTTTCTAATCCTGATAATAATAATTCTTTTGCATTATCATATCCAATATATCCTACAATTCCGCACATAAATTTTTCCTCCGTTAAATATAGCTTGAAAATTTTATCTGTTATATAAAATTTAAAAAGGTAACGTGTTTTTAAACATTAGTAATTTTATTAAAAATTCTATTTATTATTAATGTTTTATCTTTATTGTATTTACCCATTAAAGCCATATTATATTTCTAAGATTTTATAAATTTTAGGCATTCTTATTATTTTTGTGCATTTAGTTACCTAAATGTTTTAAATAATAAGCTAACGAATGAGCCACATCCGGAATAGCATCCGCCGATATTTTCGATGACTATTCTCCTCGTCTGCAAAGTAATAAATTGCCCTACAAAAGCTCTCATATTTAACTTTTGATTATAGGTACACTTATATTTTGCCCTGGCGCTTTATAATTAATTTTGAACTTTCCTCCTTCCAATATTATTTATTTTACACTTTTCAGATAAATGAATGCAAACAATTTCCGACCTTTTTAGTAAAAATTTAAAATAAATATCTTTTGTAATCTTCTAAAATACATAATAATTGTTTCTTATTATTAAATTATTACCAAACAATATCGCAACCAATTAAATGAAAGCGCTTCAACAATAACCGTTAATTAATCATTTAAAAAACCTCCAAAGCTACACATTAAATGTAAACTTTGAAGGAAAACGAAAATTGTTTTATTAAATTGGTTACTCTAAGCCCATTTTAGATTGAACTTCATCAGCAATTCGTTGTGCAAAACGTTGCGCATCTTCGTCAGTTGAAGCCTCGACCATTACACGAATTAACGGTTCTGTACCTGATGGTCTAACTAAAATTCTACCTTCACCATTCATTTCAGTTTCTACTTCATCCATCACTTTTTTAACATCTACATTTTCTTCTACATGATGCTTATCTGTAACTTTAATATTGAGTAGAGATTGCGGATATTTTTTCATTTGAGCAGCTAACTCACTTAAAGGTTTACCACTCATTTTAATAACAGCAGCTAATTGAACACCAGTTAATAAACCATCTCCTGTAGTATTGTAATCCATCATAACAATATGTCCTGATTGCTCACCACCAAGGTTGTAGTTACCTTTTCTCATTTCTTCTACTACGTATCTATCTCCAACTTTTGTTTTATTAGATTTGATACCTTCGTTTTCTAAAGCTTTATAGAAACCTAAATTACTCATAACAGTAGAAACAATCATATCGTTGTTTAATTCTTGGTTTTTATGCATTTCTTGACCAATAACAAACATGATTTGGTCACCATCAATAATATTACCTTTTTCATCAACAGCAATTAATCGATCACCATCGCCATCAAATGCTAAACCAAAGTCGCTTTCAGTTTCAAGAACCTTTTCAGCTAATAATTCAGGATGAGTTGATCCACAATTATCATTAATATTATAACCATCTGGGCTGCAGCCAATTGTTTCAGTATCAGCTTCTAAATCTCCAAATAAGAAAGGTGCTAGTGCTGATGTAGAACCATTTGCACCATCAAGTGTGATTTTTAATCCTTCTAAATTAACATCAATAGTTGATTTTAAGTAGCTTAAATATTTCTGAGCACCTTCGAAGTAATCAGAAAAATGTACAATATCTGTTCCAACTGGTCTTGGTAAATCAGGATTTTCTTGATCCAATAATGTTTCAATCTCTTCCTCTTGGGCATCAGATAATTTAAAACCATCTGCACCGAAGAACTTAATTCCATTATCAGCCACTGGATTGTGCGAAGCTGAAATCATTACACCTAATTCAGCTCCCATTTCTCTAGTAAGATAAGCTACTCCAGGTGTAGATATAACACCTAATCTCATAACTTCAGCCCCAATTGAAGCTAATCCTGCAATCAAAGCAGATTCAAGCATTTCACCTGACACACGTGTATCTCTACCAACTAAAACTTTTGGTCTATCAGCACCTTCATTATGTGCTAATACATAACCACCATAACGACCCAACTTAAATGCTAATTCAGGTGTTAACTCTTTATTGGCTATTCCTCTTACTCCATCAGTACCAAAATATTTTCCCATCATTAATACTCCTTTTTAATTTGTTATTTTAAGCTAATATGTGCTGTTATTTCATCTGGATCAGATTTCTTTACTTTATCTGGTAAATTTAATTGAACATTCTGATCTGTAGATTCAGTTATATTCTTAAGATCAACATTTGCCTCTATCTCATTAATATCTTGTAAATCATCTCTATTACCATAAATCTCTATCTCATTCTCATCAAGTGTTATATCATCCAAGCTAGCACCATCAGGTAAACTGCCTTTTTTATTAATTTTAACTTTAACCTTTTTGCTGTATTCTTGGAGTTTAACATTTAATTTGACTTCATTAGGCTGTATATTAACATTTAATTTATTTAATGATTTATCAAAAGCAGTAACATCTGCTACATCAGAAGTATCTTGCCTTAATTTGTTAGCTTCTTTATAAGTAGCTTTTAAATATGCGATTTTCTTAAGTTGTTCTCGTCCTCCAGTTATTTTGACAGAATTAGGCTCAACAGAACTGTCTTTCACTTTATAGTTTGGGTCTATATCATCTTTCCCTATATCTGCTTGAACATGCATCGTTTTAGTTTCTTTATTTTCCAAAGTAACATAAGCTTGCTTAGGTTTAACATTGTAATTAATATCATTACTTAAGCCTTTAACGATATAGTCTTCTTTGTATTTTCCGGCTTTAGCGTTGGATAAATCCACTGCAACTTTGATATCATCGGCGTTTTCGATTTTTAATAATTTAGATTGTGGACCTGAAACAGTTACATTAACAGTCTCAGGAGCTTTAGTTACATGTAATTCTTTGGAATTATAAATTATCTCAACAGGTACATCTTCAATTGTTTTAGATGAATTTTGTGATAAATTATCATTACTAAAAATATTTCCAAATACATTATTAACTGATAAATAGAAAAAGATTGCCAATAGTAAAGCAATAAATCTGAGACCCCATTTACTTTCTAGCATCTTATTTCACACCTTTCTTTTGAAAGCGTGTGCCAAACCAATGTTCGGCTAATAATTCTTCAAATACCTCAGTTGAGATATCTCTACGTAATTTACCATCAAAAGTTACAGATATTGAACCTGTTTCCTCTGAAACAACAATTGTAAATGCGTCTGAAACTTCAGAGATACCCACTGCAGCTCTATGTCTAGTTCCTAGACTTTTAGAAATTTTAGCACTATCTGATAAAGGCAAGTAACTAGCTGCACTAGCAATCTTAGAATTTTGAACAATCATTGCACCATCATGTAGCGGCGTATTTGGTATAAATACATTAATTAATAATTCTTGAGATATTTCAGAATTCATCGCTATACCCGTTTCAATATAATCTTGTAATCCCGTTTCTTTTTCAAAAACAATCAAAGCACCAATACGTCTTTTAGCCATATATTGAACAGCTTTCGATACTGCTTCAATTAACTTTTCTTCATCATGACTGTATGTATTATTATAACGTTTAAATAAGCTTCCACGACCTAACTGCTCCAATGCTCTTCTTATTTCGGGTTGGAAAATAACAATAAGCGCAAGAACACCCCATTGAATTACAATATCAAAAAGTTTAGATGTAGCAGTTAAATTTAGAATTTTACTCACTTGTTGACCAATTACAATAAAAAGAATACCTTTAAGTAATTGAATTGCTTTGGTTCCTTTAAATACAGTTATGAGAAGATAAAGGACATACCATACTATAAGTAAATCCAGCACACTCGTCACAATTTTTAATGTACTAAGATTATCAAAAAAGTTGGAAAAATCCATAGCATCTCCTCCGAATATATTTTCCATAGTCATAATTATACCAATGATAATTTCAACTGTCATATGAACAAATAGATTGTATTAAAAAAAGTAGATTATTCAATTAATCAGCAATTGATTAATGATTTATTACCAATATAATCAATCTTCAAATAGATAAACTCTATAATAGTTTTATTTAATTTTATAAAAAAAGCACTCCTGATTAGGAGTGCTAATAAGTGAGCCATAGAGGATTCGAACCTCTGACCCTCTGATTAAAAGTCAGATGCTC
>ERZ1023420.120-NODE-120-length-37221-cov-23.331459_pt1 | contig 37221 bp, 36 predicted proteins | sample MGYA00380512_ERZ1023420 | MGnify/ENA primary metagenome ERZ1023420 (study PRJEB33173, sample SAMEA4830390) | metagenome | study: EMG produced TPA metagenomics assembly of the PRJEB25223 data set... | reverse complement strand
TAACGCATCGGATTGTGGTTCCGACACTCGTGGGTTCGATTCCCATCATCCGCCCTTTATATTAATGGGCTATAGCCAAGCGGTAAGGCAATGGACTTTGACTCCATCACGCGCTGGTTCGAATCCAGCTAGCCCAGTTTTTTATTGGCGGCATAGCCAAGTGGTAAGGCAGAGGTCTGCAAAACCTTTATCACCGGTTCAAATCCGGTTGCCGCCTTCAACAATATGCGGGAGTAGTTCAACTTTTAGAACACGTTCCTTCCCGGAATGAGGTATAGGTGTAAGTCCTATCTTCCGCTCCATATTAAATTATTATATCCCATGCGGGGGTAGTTCAACTTTTAGAACACGTTCTTTCCCGGAACGAGGTGTAGGTGTAAGTCCTATCTTCCGCTCCATATTATTTTGCGGGAGTAGTTCAACTTTTAGAACACATTCCTTCCCGGAATGAGGTATAGGTGTAAGTCCTATCTTCCGCTCCATTTATTCTTCCATTAAGGAAGTTTTTTTTTACACTTTTTTAAGTATATAAATTTAATAATCACTTTGGATTGTTGTTTATTTATATTGAGGTAAATATTATTTTAACGTCTTAATCAATGTGGTATTATTAAGTGGTTATGTTATATGAAGTAATAATTAATACTTGATTTATGTATAATTAAAAATTTGAACTATAGGAGCTATAATTTCTATGATACGTACAATGATGAATGGAAAAATTCACAGAGCAAGAGTAACAGAATCTAATTTAAACTATGTAGGTAGTATTACGATTGATAAAGATATATTGGAAGCAGTAGATATATTACCCAATGAGAAAGTGGCAATTGTAAATAATAATAATGGTGCACGTTTTGAAACCTATGTTATTGAAGGAGAACGTGGAAGTGGTAAGATATGCTTAAATGGAGCTGCTTCTAGGTTAGTAGAAGTAGACGATGTTGTGATTATTATGACATATGTTCAATTAAATGAAACTGAGCTTATAAATCACGTACCTAAAGTAGCTGTAATGAATGAATTTAACCAAATAACACAAATGATTGGTGAAAAGGAAAATGAAATAATTTTAGATTGATTTTTAAGTAAATAGTTAATTTGATTTGTACTTAATAATTTGATTCTAATTAAAAATGATGAATTTATTTAAATTAAGACGTGGTAATTAGTTTAATTTATTTATAAGGCAAAGATATTATGAATAGTGACAATTTATACTTTTTTAGTAAGGTGTTTTTCTTTCAAAAGCTAGTGATTACGCTCTTTATTAAGAAATCTATTGACGACAAAAGTTCTAAGTTATATAATGTATTTATGCTGTTTCGAACATAAACGGTTACTTTTTGTAAAATAAGTGATCGCTCAATTATTTATTGAGCCGGTGTGGCGGAATTGGCAGACGCGCGGGACTCAAAATCCCGTTCCTTCTTGGAGTGTCGGTTCGATCCCGACCACCGGTATAACTATAGTAATAAACAGACTCTGTTTGTTTTTGAACCTCGTATCTACGAGGTTCTTTTTTTATGTCAAATATACGTTTTGTTTTAAATTTAAAAAAAGAATATAAATCATTGATATTATATTTACCATTATAACTTTATATTGTGGTTTTTAAGAAAGTATAATATTATGAGTCTAATGCTTTATTTGGAGGAAAATGAATGTCTAAGAGTAAAACTAAAAACAATAGTAGTAAACAATTTTTTAGCAACATACTTCAAGCTGTGGGTGCTGGTGTTGTAATTGCATTAATACCGAATGCATTGTTAGGAGAGTTATTAAAATTCTTCAAAGAAGGTAATCAATTATTAGAATCAGTGTATCAATTGGTTGTATTAATTCAATCATTTATGGCTTTTATTATTGGAGTATTAGCAGCGCATCAATTTAAATTTAGTGGTGCTGGTGCAACGATGGTTGGCGTTTCTGCAATGCTTGGTAGTGGGGCAGTAAAAATAACATCAAACGGTTTTATGTTAAATGGTATTGGAGATATTATAAATACGATATTAGTAGTCATGGTAGCCTGTTTTTTATATTTAATACTTCAAAACAAATTAGGATCGCTTGAAATGATTATTTTACCGGTAGTGATTCCGGTTGTAAGTGGCATTATAGGTATTTATACACTAGGGTATGTATCGAATGTGACGAAAGGAATTGGACATTTAGTGAGTTCTTTTACAGAACTGAATCCTATGTTGATGTCTATCCTTATCTGTGTTACATATTCTTTATTAATGGTTACACCCATATCTGTGGTAGCAATTGCCACTGCAATTGGTTTGTCTGGTTTAGGAAGTGGTGCAGCTAATATGGGTATTGTAGCAGCTTGTGTAACATTTTTATTCGGTTCAATACGAGTGAATGGTGCAGGTGTCAATCTTGTATTAATTATTGGTGCAGCTAAAATGATGATTCCAGTATACTTTAAACATTTAATCATCGCGGTGCCTTTAGTTATTAATGGTATCATAGGAGGGTTAATTGCTTATTTCATAGGAATTCAAGGGACACCAATGTCTGCTGGTTTTGGTTATACAGGTTTAGTAGGGCCAATAAACGCATTTAATCGGATGGATGGTGATCCAGTAATAAATATTATCCTTTTAATTTTTGGTTATCTTATTATTCCATTTGTAGCAGCATTTTTTGTACATGAATTATGTAAAAAATTCATAGGCAGTTATTCAGATGACATATATAGATTTGAAATACCAAAACAATAAAGTGTTTTGAATTTGTGTATGGCAGTTGGTTATCTAAGAAAATGAATATCTATACATTTTCAAGGTATTGTATAGGTGTAGTTAAGTCTAAAAATCTAAAACTTTAAGTTTATTATAGTGTCAATATTATTTTCTATGTCTATATATTTTACTTTAAGGTATAGAGTATAAATTAATGTATATTAACAAGCATGACAGCAACCTGTAATTGATTATGAAGCATAGGGCAGAAATTAAATTTTCTAGTGGGTCTTTTGTAGTTCCACCTATGTAAACAAGGCAGAGATAACTATGATAAAGGTCTGCCTGAGCTAACGTGCATGTATAAGTTTCACTAGAATTATATATAAGATTTAGCCTATGTATAAGAACTACTCTTTTCCATAAGAATAGGAAAAATAGTTTCTTTAAAATAAGTAGGCTATACATTTTCAATTTAGTCATTTAGTGCCTAATTGAACAAGAGTCTGAGACATCTAGTTTTGTCCCAGGCTCTCTTTTTTTATACTCAAGGGACAGAATTTGAGGTAATTAGCTGTTTATATAAGTTTAAATAGATTCCTAAAATTATATTGAATATTATTTCGTAATTATGTATAATAATGAATTATATAGAAAGGGGTTAGAAAATGAAACACATGATTAAATTGATTATGACTGTTATTTTAATTAGTAGCGGTATATTAACTTACATTAGCCCTGTTGCACATGGAGCGGAACAGGATCAATGGGATAAAATAAAAGCGCGTGGTGAATTACGCGTAGGTTTATCTGCAGATTATGCACCATATGAATTTGAGCATAATGTAAATGGTAAATCGGAATATGCAGGTATCGATATTGACTTAGCTAAAAAAGTAGCTAAAGATAATCATCTGAAATTAAAAATTGTAAATATGCAATTTGACAGTTTATTGGGAGCAATTAAGACTGGGAAAGTCGATTTAATTATTTCTGGTATGACACCAACACCAGAGCGTGAAAAAGAAGTAGATTTTTCTAACCCATATATGACAGTCCAACAAAAAATGATAATAAAAAAATCAGATGCAGATAATTTAAAAGATATTGACGATTTTGCAAATAAAAAAATAGGTGTTCAAAAACAAACACAACAAGAAAAAATTGCTCAGAGTGAAATTGATAATGCACAGGTACAATCTTTGACTAGAGTTCCAGAAGTAATCATGTCATTAAAGAGTGGTAAGGTAAAAGGAATGGTCATCGAAGGACCAGTAGCTGAAGCTTATTTGAAACAAAATAAAGATTTAACATTTGCTGAAAATGTTAAATTTAATGAAGGTACAAAAAGTACAGCAATCGCTGCTCCGAAACATTCTCCAAAATTAATGGAAAAATTGAATGCATCTATCAAAGATGTTAAAGATAATAATTTAATTAAGGATTATAAAGCTTCTGCGGCAGAAGCAATGAAAAAAGATGACGGTAATTTTTTCACTAAGTATGGTAATTTCTTCTTAAAAGGTATTCAGAACACGATATTAATTTCCATTGTTGGTGTTCTATTAGGGACAGTGTTTGGTGCTGGTATTGCTTTACTTAAGTTAAGCAAAATTAAATTATTAAGTTGGCTTGCTTCAGCTTATATTGAATTCCTAAGAGGGACACCGCTTTTAGTTCAAGTATTCCTTGTTTACTTTGGAACAACAGCAGTTCTTGGATTAAATATATCAGCGCTTATATGCGGTATGATTGCTTTAGTAATTAATTGTTCAGCATATATTGCCGAAATAATAAGAGCAGGTATTAACGCTGTTGATAGTGGACAAACTGAAGCAGCACGTAGTTTAGGTTTAACTTATGGTCAGACAATGAAGTCAGTTATTTTACCGCAAGCTATTAAAAATATTTTACCGGCTTTAGGTAATGAATTTGTAACGGTAATTAAAGAATCGTCAATTGTTTCAGTCATTGGTGTTAGTGAAATAATGTTCAATGCACAAGTTGTACAAGGTGCGTCATTTGATCCATTTACACCATTAATCGTTGCTGCAATACTATACTTTATTCTTACATTTACATTATCTAGAGTGATGTATTACTTTGAAGGGAGAATGAAAGTTAGTGATTAATATTAAAAATTTATATAAATCTTTTGGTAAAAATGAAGTGCTCAAAGGAATTGATTTAACGGTAAATCAAGGTGAAGTCGTCGCAATCATTGGTCCTTCTGGTAGTGGGAAAAGTACATTACTTCGTTGCATGAATTTGTTAGAAACACCGACTAGTGGGGAAGTTATTTTTAAAGAACAACATTTAACTCATAACAGCACTGAGTTAGAAACCTTACGTCAACAAATGGGGATGGTATTTCAAAATTTTAATTTGTTTCCTCATAAAAAGGTCATAGATAATGTTATATTAGCGCCAAGTTTATTGAAAAAAGATAATATCGCTAATTTAAAACAACAGGCGAAATCATTACTTGAAAAGGTTGGATTAGCAGATAAAGCAGACGCTTATCCCTCTCAATTATCTGGTGGACAAAAGCAGAGGGTTGCAATTGCTAGAGCATTGGCAATGAATCCTGAAGTGTTATTATTTGATGAACCAACGTCAGCACTTGATCCTGAAGTTGTTGGTGATGTGCTTAAGGTAATGAAAGATCTAGCAAAAGAAGGTATGACAATGGTCGTTGTCACACATGAAATGAACTTTGCAAGGGATGTAAGTGATAAAGTGGTCTTTATGGCAGATGGCGTGATTGTTGAATCTGGATCGCCAACAGATATTTTTGATCATCAACAACATGAAAGAACTAAAAACTTCTTGAGTAGAGTACTATAAGCTGTTGAAACCAAGCATTTAAGGTTAGATTAATTAATAATCGTAACTTTAGATACTTGGTTTTTAATTTTGTCATGAAAAACTAAAATACGTCATACGCTAAACACTTCGGAATGTGTTAAACTATGGAATGTATGTTTTTAATGTGGGGTGTAATTAAATGGATTTAAACCAATTGAAACAAGATGTCATAGATTATGCTCATACAATTGGTATCGATAGTATTGGTTTTACTACAGCTGATCCTTTTGATGAGTTGAAACAAAAGTTAGCTGACTATCATGCGAAAGGCTATGCATCTGGTTTCGAAGAATCGGATATCGAATTGAGAACTGAACCGAAGTTATCGCTGCCGACAGCTAGATCAATCATTGCAATTGCAGTGGGTTATCCTAATAAATTGAAAGGCGCTCCTAAAAGTGTTCGTGGTGATCGCCGTGGTATGTTTGCACGAGCATCGTGGGGACAAGACTATCATTCGATTATGAGGAAACGCCTAGATAAATTAGGTGCGTATTTAGAAGAAAAAGTACCTGGTGTAGAAATACAATCAATGGTAGATACTGGTGTACTTTCAGATCGCGCAGTTGCTGAACGCGCGGGCTTAGGTTACGTAGGTAGAAACGGTTTTGTTATTAATCCAGAATTAGGTACATGGACATATCTAGGTGAAATGCTTGTAAGTATACCTTTTCCACCAGATGATCCGTTAATCGATAGTTGTGGTGATTGTACCATTTGTGTTGATCGTTGCCCAACTGGAGCACTTGTTGGTGATGGACAATTAAATAGTCAAAAATGTATCAGCTTTTTAACGCAAACTAAAGGGTATTTAGCTGATGAATATCGTTATAAAATTGGTAATCGTTTATATGGTTGTGATACATGTCAGCAAGTTTGTCCAAGAAATAAAGGAATCAATACTCAACAAGATGATATCGTATTAGAACCAGAAATTTTGAAACCTAGGTTGGTGCCTTTGTTGCAAATGAGTAATAAGGAATTTAAAAACACTTATGGTCATTTAGCAGGTGCATGGAGAGGGAAGAAACCGATACAGCGGAATGCTATCGTCGCATTAGCGCATTTTAAAGATGAAACTGCAATATCAGAATTACAAGAAGTAGCTTTGAATGATCCTAGACCCATGATTCGTGGTACTGCATATTGGGCAATAGGTCAAATTCAAGGTGAAGCGGCAAGGCCTTTTATAGAACAACATTATAATGATGAAATAGAAGAAGTCCAAGTAGAAATGATAAAAGGACTTGAAATGAGGAGCGAATAAAAGCATGACAAACCATATAGTATTATTTCAGCCACAAATACCTGGTAATACAGGCAGTATTGCTAGAACATGCGCTGGTACATATACACATTTACATTTAATTAAGCCATTAGGTTTTAGTACAGATGATAAAATGTTAAAACGTGCAGGCTTAGATTATTGGGAATCTGTGAACATTACCTATTATGAAAACATTGAATCATTTTTTGAAAACACAGATGGTACATACTATTTGTTGACTAAATTTGGTAAAAAGACGTATTCAGATTTTGATTTCACAGATACAGAACATGACCACTTTTTCATATTTGGACGAGAAACAACTGGATTACCTGATTGGGTAAAAGATGCTTATGCTGAAACTGCCTTAAGAATACCAATGAATGATAATATTAGATCATTAAATCTATCTAATACAGCTTCATTACTTATATACGAAGCTTTAAGACAACAAAGTTTCCCTGGGTTACATTAATTGTTTAAAATGAATGAAATTATAGTTAAAGCTTTGTATAATGAAGTTAAGCCTAAATATAATTTAAATCAGAAGAATCATAAGTTAAATTAAGTAAATAGTTTATGGTTACTGTAACAAGGGTAATAATAAAAATAATGCTAGAACGCGTCTTAATAGACAAAGAGGAGTGTAATTACTATGGCAATGAACTTTAAAGTTTTAGAAAATGAACAAGTTGTAGCGGAATATGCTGCAGATATCTTAAGAAAACAATTTAACAACAATCCAACAACAATTGCTGGTGTACACCTTTCAAGTGACAATGCACCAGTATTGGATGAATTAAAGAAAAATGTTGATAAACATGCAGTAGATTTTAGTCAAATTAATATTCTGGATTATGATAACAATAAATCATACTTTGAAGCACTTGGTGTTCCAGAAGGCCAAATCTTCAATGTTTCATTTGGTGAAGATACGGAATCATTTATTAAAGATAAAATCAAAACTAAAGAAAATAAAGGGAAATTGATTACACAAGTACTTTCTATTGATACAAATGGTAAATTAGATGTAAGTGTGAATCAAGGTTTATTCTCGTCACGTGAAGTTATTTTAATTATTACAGGTAGCAATAAAAAAGAAGTCGTTCATAAACTTTATGAAGAAAATGGTAAAACAAGTTTTGAACCTTCAGATTTAAAAGCGCATCGTATGGTTAATGTTATTTTAGATGAAGCGGCTGCTGAAGGTTTACCAGAAGATGTTAGACATTATTTCACTGCACGTTTTGCATAATTTATATGTGAGGTGATTGCAATGAGTTTAGATAAAAATCAAAATAATCTACATCGTGATGAATTAGAGTCAGAAAACGCGATGGTTGATGATTTAGAGGATGTCGTAGAATTAGGAAAAGAAATGGAACAAATCTCTGAAGAAAATGATGAAGATAAATTAGATAAATCACATGACCCAGCAGTACGTTCCGATTTAAATGAATAGTTTAAGCCACCTTTGTGAATTATTATGGTTCACAAAGGTTTTTTGTGTAATTGTGATGACGATTATTTTCGAAGTCATGTGGTAAAAAAAGAAATGCCATGTTAAATGTGAATGTGTTATTATTAAAGCATTATTGATTTAAGGAGAATTATATAAATGTTAAGCAAATATTGGAAATATATCATGATAAGTGCTGTTATTGTAAATTTAATTTCTATAAAAGGTTTTCCAATGGCAATTGGAGCGCTTTATTTACCAGTATTATTCAAAATTATTAAATTACAAATTAATTTATCACAAGGTTTAGTAGATCAAGTGAATGCATCAACTTTTGTAAAAAGTAATCAAACAGGCGTCATTATTAGTGTGTTATGTTGTATTGTTATAACTGTATTATTATTTAAGCCTTTAGGTAGCTTTTATGATAATTTAGATGGTTTCCTAGGATTATTAATAACAATTAGTCCAGTTACATTAGTGATAGGTGCGATCTTATTAATTTTAACTGCAGTTGGCGTGATTCAAGCGGCAAAAAATCAATTTAAAAGTGTTAATATCACTAAAGAGCGTTAAGACAATTTTTAATAATAGAGCTTTTAAGATTAATAAAATGTACGTCACTATGTTCATTCATCTAATATAAAAATTTTAATTGTATTTCCAATTATCGCGTCTGAGACAAAGTAGATGTCTCAGACGCTTTTTTTCATTTAGGCAGTAGATGACTGAATTGAAAAGGTAAAATCTCACTTATTTAAACAAACGATTAAAAAATTTGATTACTCTCCTGCTACCTTTTTATATAAAAGAAAAAATATCAATGTGTTGTTGTTTATGTATTTTAAAATTATCAATTGAATTATGAAAACGCTATATAATACGATTGCTCCTATAAAATGTTTAATGCTATACTAATAGCGAACAATGAATAATGAAGGGGAGAATTATAAATGTCAGTAAGAATAGAACATGATACATTCGGTGAAATTGAAGTACCTGCAGATAAATACTGGGGTGCACAAACAGAAAGAAGTAAACGTAATTTTCCAGTGGGTAAAGAACGTATGCCAATTGAAGTTGTATACGGATTTGCGCAATTAAAAAGAGGAGCAGCATTAGCTAATCATGCATTAGGTAAATTATCAGATGCCAAAAAAGATGCGATTGTCTATGCATGTGACCGCGTATTAAATAAAGAATTAGATGAACATTTCCCACTTGTTGTTTGGCAAACAGGGAGTGGTACACAAAGTAATATGAATGTAAACGAAGTTGTAAGTTATGTTGCCAATACTTACTTAAAAGAGCAAGGTATCGATGAGTCTATTCATCCTAATGATGATGTAAATAAATCTCAAAGTTCTAATGATACATTCCCAACAGCAATGCATGTTGCATTATACAATGAAGTTGAAACAAAATTAGAACCTGCATTAAAAACACTGAGAGATACGTTTAAACAAAAAGAAGAACAATATCACGATATTATTAAAATTGGGCGTACGCATCTACAAGATGCTACACCGATTCGACTAGGTCAAGAAATTAGTGGTTGGCGTTATATGTTAGATAAATGTGAAACGTTGTTAAGTGAATCAAAAGCGCATATTTTAAACTTAGCTATTGGTGGTACTGCAGTAGGTACAGGAATTAATGCACATCCAGAGTTTGGTGACAAAGTAGCTAAATTTATAGCTGAAAATACAGGCTATCCTTTTGTATCATCTGAAAATAAATTCCATGCATTAACAGCACATGACGAAGTTGTACAATTGCATGGTACACTTAAAGCACTTGCAACAGATCTAATGAAAATTGCCAATGATGTAAGATGGTTAGCTTCAGGACCTCGTGCGGGTCTTGCTGAGATTTCCATACCAGAGAATGAACCTGGTTCATCTATCATGCCTGGTAAGGTTAATCCAACGCAATGTGAAATGTTAACTATGGTTGCAGTTCAAGTAATGGGTAATGATACAGCAGTTGGTATTGCAAGTTCACAAGGTAACTTTGAACTCAATGTATACAAACCAGTTATTTTATTAAATACCTTGCAGTCAATTTATTTATTAGCAGATGGTATGGACACATTTAATAATAATTGTGCAGTTGGTATTGAGCCAATTCCAGAGAATATTGATAATTATTTAAACCAATCATTAATGCTCGTAACTGCTTTGAATCCACACATTGGATATGAAAAAGCAGCTAGTATCGCTAAAAAAGCTCACCGTGAAGGGCTTACTTTAAAAGAATCAGCAATTAATTCAGGGTATGTTACAGAAGAACAATTCGAACAATGGATTAAACCAGAAGATATGGTTGAACCTAAATAAAACTCCATAGAGCACTGAAAATACAAATATTTAAATTAAGAGAGCTAATCCTATCATATGGATTAGCTCTTTTTGTTTTATACTTTAATGCGTTGAACGTTAGCAATTGACTACAGAATAATCAAATGCAACAGTTTGTTTACACTTAATAGTATGCTAGCTTATTTTAATAGAGATAAGGTATTGCAATTATTTTATATGATTAAACTTCATCGTCTAAACTTACAGTTATACTTTCTTGTGTGAGTGGATGAATAAATTCTATTTTGTGACTATTTAATTCTAATTTTCTTAACGTAGAGTTACCATATAATGGATCACCAATAACTGGGTGACCAATTTCTGCTAAGTGTACACGAATTTGATGCGTTCTACCGGTATCTAATTTTATTTCTAATTCACAGACGTCTTCTTTAATCATTTTTGAATTTAAAATATGTGTGATTGCAGATTGACCTGTAGAAGAGACACGACGTTTATTAGAATGAAATTTATCTTTACCAATAGGCATATCGATAGTCTGAGGTTTGATAGGTAATAAACTATGTACATTTGCTTTATATATACGGTCTATTTCATTTTCCTCTAGCATACGGTCTAAGATTTTTTTCATTAATGGGTTTTTTGCGACGATTAATAAACCAACTGTTTCTTGGTCTAATCGGTGAATAGGTTCTACATAATCACTTTTTATTGTATAAATGACATGGTTCATTAATGTATTACTTTCTTTTAAATCATTTGGATGTGTTTTCACACCTTTTGGTTTCATGACAATTGCTATGTCATCATCTTCATAATAAATTTGAGCGAAGCGGTAACTAGGTAAGTAATTACTCACTTCATCTGGTGTTGGAATATAAACATTATCGCCAGTATTTACTATAGTCATGAGCGTTCCAGGCGATTCGTTAATGGTAATTGCTTTCGACATATTTAAAGTGTGTAAATCTTTTTTTGGTAAGTGCAATTGTTGAAAAATTTCTCTTAATGTTAATTGATTATATTTATTAGGGATTTCAAATTTCATAGTATCCTCCTTGATTATCAACTATTATCATACCATAAAGAAAGTATTAAAAATATTAGTCAAATGAATTCTATATTTAAAATTTAAATGAATGCATTTATTAATGTTGTAGAAGCAACATTTTAAAATTTAACATGAAGAAGGTATAATATATATTAAAGTAGTAACGGAATGGAATGGTTAAATGGAAAAACCGACAAGACTTGCATTACTTAAAGAAATAGCTGAATTTTTAAATGAAGAAACAGAAACATACAGCATGATGGATGGCGCGTTGAGATATCTTATAGAAGGAACGGATTTTACTACTGGATGGATTTTCTTTATAGATGATGTAGGGCAACATGAATTAGTCTCGCATTTTGAGCTTCCAGGAGCGTTAGCCAAAGACAATTGTAAATACATGTGTGAAGGCACGTGTTGGTGTGTTCAAGCATATCAAAATAAAAAGTTAACTAAGGCATCAAATATTATAAATTGCTCTCGCATTAATTTAGCTAATCGTGCACATCATGCTGAAACAAATGGTATTACACATCATGCAACGGTGCCATTACGTTCAGGAGAAGAACAGTTTGGATTATTAAATGTGGCGACACCTTATAAAACAAGCTACAGTGAAGAGGACTTAGAATTACTAGAGTCAGTTGCTTTTCAAATAGGTTCTGCTATCAAACGAATTATTCTCACAAATAAAGAAAAAGAAGCTGCTCGTATCAGTGAAAGAAATCGATTAGCTCGAGATTTACATGATTCAGTGAATCAATTATTATTTTCTGTAAAACTGACTGCACATGCTGCCCAGGGTATTACGAAAGAGGAAGTATCACGGAATGCGTTTAATGTAATAGAAGATACAAGTCAACAAGCCGTGAATGAGATGCGGTCATTGATCTGGCAACTTAAACCTGTTGGATTAGAACAAGGATTAGTAAATGCATTAAATAACTATAGTGATATTTTACAAATTGAGTTAAGTGTAAAAGTTGAAGGTTTGATTAATTTACCAAGTTTAATAGAAGAAAATGTCTACCGTATTATCCAAGAAGCTATGAATAATACTAAGAAACATGCGAATACAAATGAGATTAATGTGAAATTGACGCAAAATCATCAATCTTTAATCGTGGAAATTAAAGATTTTGGTAAAGGTTTTAATATGAATCAATCAAATTTTAATTATTCACATGGAATCAATAATATGAGACAACGTGCGAAAGCGATGAATGGTAATTTATATATTGAATCAATTGAAAACAAGGGTACTAAAATATATATAAGCGTGCCGTTGTCGTTATAGGAAGGAAGAAAGTTATGAGTCGAATTATACTTGTAGATGATCATCATATTGTTAGGCAAGGATTAGAATTTTTATTATCAACGGTAGAAGATTTAGAGGTTATAGGTGGATTTTCAGATGGTCAAACCTTTTTAGATTATCTAGAAAACAACACGTTACCCGATATTGTATTATTAGATTTAGTAATGCCAAAAATGAATGGTATTGAAATTACAGAATGGATGAAGAAAAAATATCCAAATGTAAAAATATTAGTGTTAACAAGTTATATTGATGATGAACATGTTATTTCTGCAATTGATAAAGGTGCAGATGGTTATGAGATGAAAGATGTAGAGCCTGAGCAATTAATAAAAACAATAAAACATGTTCTTGCAGGAGAAAAAATTATTCATCCTCAAGCACAACATGTCATTGAAACAGTAAGTAAAAAGCCACATTATGCAAACAAGCTTTCAAAAAGGGAATCAGAAGTACTTACGGAAATGGCAAAAGGTAAAACAAATAAAGAAATTGCAGAAACACTTTTTGTATCAGAGAAAACAATTAAAACGCATGTTAGCCATATATTTAGTAAACTTCAAGTAACGGATCGTACACAGGCGGCAATTTATGCTATGCAAAACAATTTAATATAGTGTGTAATAAAACGATCATAAATAATGGCATGGCATGGCAATATATCTATTTTGGTGAATTATTACTTTAATTTATATAAAAATACTATATAATAAATAGTAATAACTAAAAGGGGGATATTGCTATGAAAACGAAGCATCTTTCATTAAAGATTGTCATCGCGTTAGTATTAGGTATTGCAATTGGTTCTATCTTTAATGTATTTTCGAATACAGCTTTTGTAGAAAACGTAGATAAATACCTATTTAATGTTATCGGACAAATCTTTCTGAATTTAATCTTTATGTTAGTAGTGCCAGTTGTTTTTGTTTCCATCGTCTTAGGGGTAGTCGGTGTAGGTGATCCAAAATTATTAGGGGGCATAGGTATAAAAACGATTACCTTCTATTTAACCACGACAGCGATTGCAATTATCATTGGTATTACATTGGCTTTAGTATTACAACCCGGTGCTGGAAAATCAGAACTATTAAATAGTGATGATGTATCCAGTTATCAACAAACATTAGAGAAAGAAGACAGTTCACAAGATTCAGCCGCCAAACAAACATTTGATCAAACTTTAATTAATTTATTTCCTAAAAATCCATTGCAAGCCATGACGGATGAAAATATGTTGCAAATTATTACATTTGCTATTTTCATTGGTGTAGGTATTATCATGGTGGGTTCAAAGGCACAAATGGTTCATAAATTTTTAGAACAAACCAATGATGTACTCATGTATATTGTAACAATGATTATGAGTGTCTTTGCACCAATTGGTACATTTGGTCTTGTAGCACATGCCTTTACTGGTGCTGGATTTGGGGCAATCCAGCAATTAGGTATGTATTTCTTTATTGTCTTACTGGGGTTAGGGATTCATTTCTTTGTGGTATATGGTGCTGCCGTTAAATTTATGGCAAAATCAAGTCCATTAAAGTTTTTCAAAGACTTTATTCCAGCTATCACATTAGGTTTTAGTGCTTCAAGTTCTACGGCTACTTTACCTGTATCATTAGAATGCACGAAAAAAATGGGGGTTAGACGGGAAATTGCTTCATTTGTTCAACCCTTAGGCGCAACGATTAACATGGATGGTACTGCCATAATGCAAGGTGTTGCAACGATATTTATCGCTCAAATTTCTGGCGTGACTTTATCTGTTTCGCAAATTATAACAGTTGTCGTTATAGCAGTTGTGGCATCTATTGGTACAGCTGGGGTTCCTGGCGTGGGATTGATTATGCTCGCAATGGTATTAAATGCAGTAGGACTAGATCCAGCAGCCATCGGTATTATTTTAGGGATTGATAGATTACTTGATATGACAAGAACATCAGTCAATATAACAGGCGACGCAGCATGTGCTTTAGTTATTTCAAAGGCTGAAGAAAGAAAGTTAGCAAAAGAACGTACACTTAATGAATAAATATAGATTAATAAAGGGTAGGGCATAGAAATCAAATTTTCTAATAAAGATTACGTCGTCCTACCTATGCAATCAAGGCAAAGATGACTAGAATAAAGCTTTACCTGAGCTAACGTGCATACATAAGTCTCACTAGCATTTTTATGTGGCATATCTAAGCTTTAGCTTATGCAAAAGAACGATTTGTTTCTATAAAAATGGAAAAATAGTTTTTATAAATAAGTGAGTCTTTATATTTTCAACTCAATCATCTACTGCCTAATTGAAAAAGTCTGAGACATCTATTTTGTCTCAGACTTTTTAATGCGTACTGATATGCTTTAATAGGTTCGTATTTTTAATAATCATAAACACTGAAACACGGATATCATCAAATTAGAAGTGATTTGCATCATATGTTATCTTGTGATTGATCTAAATTTGAAGGAGCACTATGCATATGAATAAAAATAAATTATATGTACTGATTGTCTTAGCAATTTGTTTAATAATAACGGTGATATGCACATACTTTTTTATAAAGAGAGGTCATTATTCAGTATTCATAACATTATCTATACCTTTTATCATTTTAATTATTGATTATTTCTTAGGCAGAAAAGATGATAAAGATAAGTAGTGACAGCCGATTAAATTAGATGCAATATATGTGCAATAACATAAGTAAGTTGCACGTTTGATAGGCAAATTTAATTGATAATCAGTTGTCTGTTACAAACATTTTTTTAGTAACTTGTATTGAAAATGATGAAGGCTAAATGGGTATTATGTAATAGCATGATACAGTTCTACAAATTTTTTTGCATCTTTACGATGGACTTGATCAAATATCCATGTTTCACCATCATGGTCCATTATTGTAATTCTAAAAGGTGAAAGTGAGAAACCTGTCTTCAAGCTTTTGATATCTGTAAATAAAAATGTCTCCTTAATATTTCCAATTTGCATTGTCTCTAGAGATTTAAAGATGATACGATCATCTAGCAAAATGAGTTGCCCTGAAACAGTTTGTAATTGAAAAAATTTTAACGAAGCACTTATAGCAATGACGGGATGATTGATATCTACTTGCATAATTAATTCCCCAATCTAAAGTTTATTTGTCATATATTGATAAAACATTTACTTATAAATTATTTTAATTGAGTATAACATGAGAATAGTCTATTACAAATTACATATATGAAATCTCGGATAATTGTGGAGTTTCAATAATGATTACATCGTTTAGCTAAGGGCGGTTAAATTGAGAAGTGGAAAATAATGTACATTTAAGCTAATGCACATGTATAAAGCCCCGGATACACTTTATATAGAATACAAAAGCTAGAGCTTATGTATAGGAATGCCTTATTTTCATAAAATGAAAAAGTAGTTCTATCAATGTAAGGGAGCTTTATTAAGATAAATTACATAAAATCAGCAAAATGATCTCTATAACGCATGTGCACGACAGCTCCTACGATAAAAAGAATCAAGACAAGTACAAAATTATAAACAGTTAAATGCCAATGATTAATAAAATACCATTCTTTGTGCAATAGGGCGGCTCGGTATCCTTCAGCTAAAAAATAAATCGGGTTTAATTTCATGACTGTTACCACAATTTCATTTTTAGGTGCGTATAATATGGAAGATACAAAAAATATGATTCTCATTAACGATTGAATAACCATTTGCGTATCACGAATCAATACGGCCAAAGTTGATGTGAATATTGAGATAATAGTCGTTAATATTAAGGCATAAGGTACATAAATTAATAATTGTAATGAATAAATAGAAGGGTGATATCCACCCGAAAAGCAAATGATTAACACAATCAACAATAAGCCGAGATGTCCATAAAATCTACTAAATACAATGTAACTAGGTATGACAGATAATGGAAAATTCATTTTTGCAACTTGATTGTATTTTGATACAATCGCTTTTGTACCCTCTAAAACACCTTGATTTACAAAAAACCACATACTTATACCTACAATAAGCCAATAAATAAAAGGTATCCCATCATGAGTAGCATTATTCCGTAAACCTAGACCAAATACAAACCAATATACTGCAATTTGCAATGCTGGATTAATGATTTCCCAAGCTACACCTAAATAATTGTTATGGTTAGAAATTCGTAATTGGAAATCTGCTAGTCTTTTAATTAAATACAGGTTCGTCAACTGTTCCTTTAATATAAACCATACTGAATTCATTTGAACATATCACGCTTTCATATTTAGTTTTTATTAATATTAGTGAAAATAATTATACATTATTTTTGGAATGTAAGTAAATGAATTATCATTTGATACATAGAATATTTTGAGTCATATGATAGGGAGAATAAAAATAGATTATTGAATAGTGCGATTAGATCATTGCTTTCCAATATACTGGTATTTCGAGTCTATTAAATTTAAAAAAATTAATGAAATCGCAAAATCATTTTATAATCGTCAGATTCTGTTGTATAACAGAATTGAACGATATATAAGTAAATTAAAGAAGTATATTACAGGAGTAAGTGGAACTATATATAAATAATAAAGTTATCTGAAGTCAATACAATGAGTTTCAGATAACTTTAAATGTATCTATTTACAATAGTAGGTTTTAGAAAATATATAATTCTTAAAAATTTTATTTTTTATCTCTGAAACAGTGATTAGTACACAAAAAATATTTGTTAATTAAAGACAATCGTCTTATTTCCATCATTTACAATAATTTTATGTTGTACGTGATATTCGACTGCTTGTGCTAGCACGGTTGATTCAACGTGACGTCCTATTTTTCTTAAATCTTGAACACTGTAGCGATGATTTATGCGTGTGACATCCTGTTCGATAATTGGGCCTTCATCTAAATCCGACGTAACATAATGACTTGTAGCGCCTACAAGTTTAACACCGCGTTCCCAAGCTTGTTTATAAGGATTTGCACCGATAAATGATGGCAAGAATGAATGATGAATATTTATAATTTGGTTTGGATAATGACTTACAAAATGATCAGTTAAAATTTGCATATATTTTGCTAGTACAATGAGATCGATTTCGTGATGGCTACAAATATTAAGTATCTCTTGCTCTACTTCTTGTTTCTCTTTATTATTTGGCACATAATAAAATGGAATAGACAAAGATTCAGCAAAATGTCTGTTTGTTTCATGGTTACTTACGACACATACAATTTCTGCAGGCAATTCACCTCGTTGTACTCTTAATAGCACTTCGTTAAATGCGTGATCTTCTTTAGAAACAAATAATGCGATTTTCGTTTTATCATTATTATCGAAAAGTTCAAATTTTATATCGTATTGATTTAAAGTCGATTCTAATGCTTCTTTAAGTTCTGTAACTTGTTCAAATTCTAAGCGTAAAAATAATTTACCATTTTCAGATTGGTTGCTTTCATACTCTGTAAAATGATCTAAATGTAAAATATTAGATCCATGATCCGCAATAATCGTTGTAATTAATGACGTTAAACCTACGCTGTCTGTACATCTAGCTAGTAATATATATGTATTTTTCATATTAAGCACCTCAAAATTTTAAAAGTAACTCAGATTATAATGAAAATTCTAAATAATGTAAACAAAAGCTATCATTTAAATTAATTTAGAGAAATTTGTAGTTTATCTATGCGTAAACAAGAAAAATGGTCTATAATAATAAATAGTGTTTTTATCTTAAAAGAGTAATAAGTAATTTGAGTTGATAACACATTTCACAATAATAATACGCTTACAAACAAAGTGATTTTTGTTTTTAATATATTATAAGATATAAGATTGATTATTTTGATAATTGCGCCAATGATAATTAACAATGAAAATTTCATTTCACTCTTTTATTTTCCTAAAAATTGTATTATGATGTAATTTGTGTTTCAAGAAGCGTGTATTATTGCAATTTCTTGTGTCCGGATAAAATATTCTTTAGATGAAAGGTAGATTAAAGTAATGGATAGACAGAATTTCACAGATTTAATTCAAACAAAATTTAAAATGGTACGTATTGAAGCAGGTTATACGCAAGATACGATGGCCCAAACTATTGGTCTTTCAAAAAAGACTTTAGTACAAATAGAAAAAGAAAGAGTACTACCTAACTGGACAACATGTGTGTCAATTTGTGCATTATTTAGAGATTCAGATGTGTTAAATAGTACATTTGGATGTGATCCTCTAGAAATGGTACAAACGATTTCTCGTAATCATTGTGCATATCCTAACCATTCTACAACAAGTGATATCTATTGGAACACTGTTGATAGTCGTAATGGCTTCATCTTACAAAGTAACAAAGTGAGTGATATCTATCGTGTGCTAAATCAAGAGACACAGCCGATATTTGGTACTTCAAAATTAAGAGAAGCTGAAACTTATTTTGGTAGAATTTCTAAAGAAGAATTAATGCACGTATAATATTAATTCAATTAGTGATAGAAGAATCATTATTTATATAATTATCAGTCATGGGAAGTGATATTATATATGAATGATTTAGTCACTCTACCTCTACTTGACCTAAACATAGATTTAGGTCTTTTTTTATGTTATAAGTAAAATTTTGGAATGTTTTTCTACGCAATGAATCGTTATATGTTATACAATGTAAAAATGATTATAAGAAAATTTGAAATTTATTTAAGCAAACAAAGGAGTCATACACATGCAGACATTTTTAGTTATCATCTTTATGATGGTTATAGGCGCACTGATTGGTGGGGTAACCAATGTCATTGCTGTTAAAATGTTGTTTCACCCGTTTAAAACATATTATATTTTCAAAAAAAGAGTGCCTTTCACTCCAGGATTAATACCTAAAAGAAGAAAAGAAATTGCGGATAAAATTGGTCAAGTTGTTGAAGAACACTTACTTACAGAAGAAGTTATTCAAGCTAAGTTAAATGCACCAACTTCTAGAGATGCAATTGAAGAGATTATATTTAAGCAAATCGCTAAATTGAAAGAGAATCATACGACAATACAATCATTAGCAGACATTGTAGATATTGATTTTTCTAAAACAGCAAATCAAAAATTAGATGAATTAATTTCAGATAAAATGGATAACTTTTATTTAGATTATCAAAATACGCCAATCCAGCAACTTATTCCTAATGACATTGAAAGTAGTATAGATGATAAAATTGCGCTACTTCCTGAGTTGTTATTTGATAGAGCACGCGTATACTTGAAATCAGAAAAAGGTGGGGCAGATATTGCTTCTATGTTAGATACATTCTTCAACGAAAAAGGAAAAATTGTTGGTATGTTACAAATGTTCATGACAAAAGAAAGCATTGCAGAGCGAATACAGCATGAACTCATTAGATTAACGAGTCATCCTAAAGCAAAAGCAATTGCTACGCAGATTATTGAAAATGAATATGCAACAATGAAATCGAAACAGTTGAATGAATTGATAAATGAAACGCAATATCAAGCTTTTAAAACATCAGTGACAGAATTAGCATTAGGATATGTGGACTTAGAACAAACTTCACATAAACCATTGCATACCATTATGCCAAGCTTTATTTCATTCTTAGAAACAAAAGTATCTAAGACGTTAACCGATGTAATTATTGATAATGCGTCAAAACATCTATCTCCAATTATGAAAAAAATAAACTTGAGACAAATGGTAGAAGAACAGATTAATACATTTGATTTAGCTTATATTGAAAAATTAATCATTGATATCGCTAATAAAGAATTGAAATTAATCATGTTTTTGGGATTTTTACTCGGTGGCATAATCGGTTTATTCCAAGGTGTAATTGCAATTTTTGTATAACATATTAAATTATGTTATTGTAATATCGATGTGGTTTTAACACATATACAAAAAAGGAGTGAAGCATAGTGGCAGTAAATTTATACGATCATGCAAATCAATTAGAACAAGCATTAAGAGAAAGTGATGAATATCAAGCTATTCAAAATGCTTATGCAAAAGTTAAAGAAAATCAAGAATCAAAAGATTTATTTGATGAATTCCGTGAAACACAATTAAATTTCCAACAAAAACAAATGCAAGGTGAAGAAATCGGTGAAGAAGAGCTACAAAAAGCACAAGAACAAGCTCAAAAAATCGAAAATGATTCAAACATTTCTGAATTAATGGCTGCTGAACAAAATATGAGCCAAGTATTCCAAGAAATCAACCAAATCATTGTTAAACCTTTAGATGAAATTTACGCTGACTAATTTTTAGTTGAATATAAATGAATTTTATTTAAATAATATAGTCGTTTAAAGAATAAAACAGTAATCCTATCTTTTATAAATTTGATTTTGTAGTAGTTCAATACCGATGCGACCTATATGGTTAAATAGATCGAGACATATATTTGTCTTGGTCTATTTTTTTGTGAATATATAGATTGATTATATTTTGGCTACTGATTGAAAGGGATTTTTACTAATAAGGTAGATATTAGAGAAACAAAGTGATTGCTCGCTTAGTTTTATCGACTGGTGAATAAACAATATGGTAAAATATAGAGGTAAAAGGATTGTTATGCATACAATTTAACAAGTTACAGAAATAACTTAGATGTTAATTAATTGTGGTATATGCATAAGTACAAATAAACCTTTCAATAAAGGAGAACTATACTGTATGGTGAAATTTATTCATTGCGCTGACTTACACTTAGATAGTCCTTTTAAATCTAGAAGTTATCTTAGTCAGTCTATTTTTGATGATATGCAAAAAAGTGCTTACGAAAGTTTTAAAAAAATAGTAGATTTAGCATTAAATGAAGAAATAGATTTTATGATTATTTCTGGTGATTTATTTGATCAACATAACCGCACGCTACGTGCAGAGGTATTCTTAAAGGAACAGTTTGAACGATTAAAGAGAGAACAAATATTTGTTTATTTATGTCACGGGAATCATGATCCATTATCAGCAAGTATTGGCACAGTATGGCCAGATAATGTTTCCGTTTTCTCTGAAAATGTTGAAACTTATCAAACAATCACTAAAAATGGCGAAGAGATTTATTTGCATGGTTTTAGTTATCAAAATGATGCAAGTTATGAAAATAAATTAGATGCATATCCTTCAAGTCAAGGTCAAAAAGGCATACATATTGGTATCTTGCATGGTACATATAGCAAATCAAATACCAATGATCGATATACTGAATTCAGACTAGAAGACTTAAATAATAAGTTATATCACTATTGGGCTTTAGGCCACATTCATGAGCGTCAACAACTGAGTGATATGCCACAAATTCATTATCCTGGTAACATTCAAGGCAGACATTTTAAAGAGCTGGGTGAAAAAGGATGCTTGTTAGTTGAAGGGGACGATTTAAAACTCAACGCGCAATTTGTTCCTACTCAATTTATAAGATTTGAAAAAGCAACTATAGAATCGGATAAAACATCGAAGCAAGGTCTTTTTGATGACATTCAATCTTTTAAATCACAAGTGAGAAAAAATGGAAAAGCCATCTATCAACTGAATGTTGTTGTAAATTCAGATCAATTGATATCTGAACAAGATATTTTGCAAGTACATGAAATGATAAGTGATTTTGAAGAAAATGAGCATGATTTTGTATTTGTAGAACAACTCTCAATTAAAAACAAATATGAAGATCAAAATACATTAGTTAAAGAATTCTCGCCTGAATTAATAGATGATACAACTGTTTATGACGGTGCTATGAATGATTTGTATTTAAATCCCAAAGCGTCTAAATATCTAGAAAATTATAGTGATTTCGATAGAAGAGCATTAATTGAACATGCTGAAGAATTATTGAAGTCAGATATGAGGGGTGAATAATATGAAAATCAAATCATTAGAGATTTATGGATACGGTAGATTTATTGAAAGAAAAATTGAATTTGACGAATCATTTACTCAGATTTATGGTGAAAACGAAACGGGTAAATCTACAATACAAGCATTTATTCATTCAATTCTCTTTGGATTTCCTACAAAAAAAGAGAACGAACCACGTTTAGAACCAAGATTAGGTAATCAATACGGTGGTAAATTAACATTAATTCAAGATGACGGCTCGCTCGTCGAAGTAGAACGTATTAAAGGCAGTGCGACTGGTGATGTGAAAGTTTATTTGCCTAATGGTAGCATTAAAGATGAAAGTTGGTTAAAAAAAGAACTTAATTTTATCTCGAAACGTACGTATCAAGGGATTTTTTCATTCGATGTTTTAGGGTTGCAAGATATTCATAAAAATATGGATGAAACACAATTACAAAATTATCTTTTACATGCTGGTGCTTTAGGCTCTACTGAATTTACGACTATGCGTGAGGTATTAAATACTAAAAAGGAAGAACTTTATAAAAAAAATGGTCGCAATCCAATTATCAATCAACAAATAGAACAACTGAAAGAATTAGAAGGCCAAATTCGTGAAGAAGAAGCAAAATTAACTTCTTATAAGCGATTAGTAGATGATAAAGATAAAGCAGAAAGACGACTTAATAATTTAAAACAAAATTTAGCACAGCTATCTAAAATGCATGAACGTAAACAAAAAGAACTCGCTTTACTTGAACAGACTCAAGAGTGGAAACAATTGGAAACCCAATTGAATATAGAGCCTGTTGTTTTTCCAGAACAAGGTATAGATCGTTATGAATCGGCAAAGTTACAAACTCAAAATTTAAAGCGTGATATCAGTTTAAGAACAGAACGGTTAGCACATCTTAAAGCCGAAAATGAAAAAATAACAGTACCAAGGCAAAGTGACATTGATGCATTTAATCATTTACATCAACAAGAAAATGAAATAAAACAAAAAGAATATGAAGTTAAGGCGTTAGATAAAGAAATACAAGATAAAGAACGTGAAAAAGAAGGCTTGAAGTCAAACATTGGATGGCAAACTGTTCATCATGAAGTCGATGGTTCAGAAGCTATGAAGAGTCATGTCAGTAATCAAATAAAAGATAAACAAGAACAAATGGCTTATATCCAACAACTCGAACGTAATATTGAAGAAAATAAAATTGATAATGATACAAATCACGCAGAAATGAATGCGCTTGAAGCAGATATTGTTCCAGAAGAGAACTTTGAAAAGAAAAAACAATATAATAGACAAGTGTTTGAGCTTCAAGAGAAAAACAATCTTTATCAAAAAATGAAAGAAACATTTGATAAAGAGCAAAGAGAGAATGAGAAGAAACAAAATTTAATGCGAATAAGTTTAATTATATTGGCTATTATTGGCATTGGACTGACAGTCTTCTCATTTGTATCTGCGAATATCATTTTCGGGATTATCTTTGCTATTCTATCAGTCGTATTTATTGTCGGTATATTCTTTGTTAAAACGAAAGAGGTCGGACATAGTGAATCTTTCTCTAAAGAAATTGAAGATTTGCAACAGCAAGTAACACAACTTGAAGATAACTATGATCTTGACTTCGACTTGGATGATCAGTACAGAGTACGAGAACAGCTACAAACAACAATCAAAACAAAAGAAGCAATAGATAAGAAGGCTGAATACTTAACCAACACTTTAACTCAGGCAAAGGAACAATATCAAAATGCGCAACAAAACATTGATAAAGTGAAAGCTGATTTATATTTATCTGATAAAATGTCAGATGAATTAATCGTAGATAGTATTGGAACAATGAATAAAATTAAAACACATGAAAAGCATATCGATGATTTGCAAACACAGGTACAAGCCTTAAAACAACAATTAAATGATTTTTACGAACATGCGCAAGAAGTAACTAAAAACCAATTTACGTATTTTAATGAATTATCGCTATTTCACGATATAAGACAATGGCTTAAAGAAGAAACAAGTAATTTGGAAAAATGGACACGTAATGATGAACAAATCAAATTAATTGAAAGTGAAGTTTCACAACTGAATAGTAGATTAAATGAAAATAGCCGTGTGATTGACCAATTATTCAATTTTGTTAATGTTAACGATGAAGAATCATATTATCAACATCATGTTCAATATCAAAATTATCATCAAAATATGTCGAGATTTAATGACTTATCAAAATATCTGGAAAATCAAAATTATAATTATGATACAAGTTCAAGTTTAAGTGAGAAAACATCTGCACAACTTACTAACGAAGATGAAGTATTAGCACGTCAAGTTGATGATTATAATGATCAGTATTTAGAAATGCAATCTGAAGTAAGTGACTTAAATGCCAAAATCACAGATATGGAAACAGATAAGACTTTAGCTGATTTAAGACATAGATTCCACATATTGAAAAATAAAGTGAATGCTGAAGCGAAAGATTGGGCAAGTTTAAGTTATTTACAAGCATTGGTAGAAGGACATATTAAACAAATTAAAGATAAACGTTTACCACAAGTGATAAATGAAGCAACAGATATCTTTACGCATTTAACAAATGGTCATTATGTTCAAGTTACGTATGCAAATGATAATTTAATGGTTAAACAAGTTAATGGTCAAATGTATGAACCCGTTGAATTAAGCCAATCAACAAAAGAAATCTTATACATTGCATTGCGTTTAAGTTTAATTAAAACATTAAAGCCATATTATCCGTTCCCAATTATCATAGACGATGCGTTTGTTCATTTTGATAAGCAAAGAAAAGAAATCATGATGAATTATTTGAGACAAATGCCTAACAGTTATCAAATCCTATACTTTACATGTGTGAAAGATAATAGTGTGCCTTCAAAACAAATTATTACTTTAGATAAAATTCAGGAAGGCGGTAAATAATGAGAAATGTAGAAAAATTAAATCCAGGTGATTCAGTAGATCATTTTTTCTTAATCCATAAAGCGACACAAGGTGTTACTGCTCAAGGTAAGGACTATATGACACTATACTTACAAGATAAAAGTGGCGATATAGAAGCCAAATTGTGGACTGTGAGTAAAGAAGATATGAAAATATTAGAACCTGAGAAAATCGTACATGTTACTGGTGATGTAATTAATTATCGTGGTCGTAAGCAAATGAAGATAAACAAGATAAAATTAGCTACACCAGATGATAATATGAAAACGCAAGATTTTGTTGATGGGGCGCCGCTTACTCCAGATGAAATTCAAGAGGAAATATCGCATTATATGTTGGACATTGAAAATGCAACGTTACAACGTATTACGAGACATTTGATACGTAAGCATCAAGAAGCGTTTTTTACTTTTCCAGCAGCTAGTACACATCATCATAATTTTGCGAGTGGTTTAAGCTATCATGTGTTAACAATGCTACGTGTTGCAAAATCAATTTGTGATATTTATCCATTGTTAAATCGCAGTTTGTTATATAGCGCAATTATTTTGCATGATTTAGGCAAAGTTAGAGAATTAAGTGGTCCAGTAGCTACTTCCTATACTGTCGAAGGTAATTTATTAGGGCATATTTCAATTGCTAGTGATGAAGTCGCAGAAGCGGCAAGAGAGCTGAATCTTGAAGGTGAAGAAGTGTTATTGCTACGCCACATGATTTTAGCGCATCATGGTAAAATGGAATTTGGTTCGCCGAAATTACCTCATATGAAAGAGGCAGAAATATTATTCTTCATTGATAATATAGATGCGAAAATGAATATGTTTGAAAAAGCTTATAAGAAAACTGATAAAGGTCAATTTACAGAACGTATTTTTGGATTAGATGGTAGACAATTTTACAATCCTAAATCGCTAGATTAATAATGAAGGTCTTTTAGGTTGGATATATAATATTAAAAGGTTCGAGACATTTGTGGATGTTCTCGAACCTTTTTCATTTTCGAAAAAAGTGGTATAGAAATCTAATTGAATAGGTTTCTATACCACTTGATTCATTTATGAAATTATTGTCCAGTTGACATGCCAGCACCACTTTGTTGCATAGATTGTTGTTGCTGTTGTTGTTGCTGCTGTTGTTTGATTTTTTCTGGATCTAATATTGAGTCTTCAATCGCTTTTTTAATATCTCTATCTTTATAATCAACTTTATATTCATCTAATAATTCTTTATAAGCGTCAGTTAAAAGCTTAGGATCTTTTTGAATTTTAGTTTGAATTAATTGTGCTTTTAATTTGCCTTTTTCTTTATCAAAGTCATTTTCTTTATCTGCTTTGATAATATGGTAACCGTAATCTGTTTTAACTACGTCAGATACTTTACCTTCTTTAAGTTTGAATAATGCTTTTTCAAATTTGTCTTCCATTTGACCTTTGACGACATAACCTAAGCTACCATCTTTTTTAGCAGAGGCTTTATCCATTGATTCTTTTTTAGCAATTTCTCCAAATTTATCTGGGTGTTTTTCAACTTCTTTTTGGATTTTTTCAGCTTTTGCTTTAGCTTCTTTATCAGATAAGCCTTCTTTATCATCTTTATTTTCTTTAACTTTAATTAGAATGTGAGAGCCTTTTTTGGTATTTTCTTTAATTTCTTTGTCAGACATACTCACTTTATCATTAAGTAGTTCTTTTTGATAAGCTTGTAATTTTTTCTGTTCTTTATAATCGCCTATAGACATTTTTTGTTGTTTTAACATACTTTCAAATTGATCTTTGCCACCATATTGTTTTTGTTCTTTTTCAACTTCTTTATCAATATCTTTTGTATTTACATCGTCTTTATATTTATCAGCAAGCAATTTGTTTAACATGATTGAGAATGATGTATTAGCAATTTGCTCATCACCCATCTTGTTCATAACATCTTCGACTTTAACGTCGCCAGCTTTTGAAGAAATAATTGTATCTTCTTTTGAATCTGTTGCACTGTTACCACATGCGCCTAATAACAATGCACTAGCTGTAACAGGAAGTAAAACTTTTTTAAATGTTTTCATAGTTGGAAACTCCTTTTGTAAGAATAACAACGTAAATATAACATATTATTGATTATTCACCAATTAGAAACATAATTTCTACGACTATAGTATTAGTGTTTTGTGACTTTTGATATAACTTAATCAAAAAAGAGGTGACATCGTAACCTATTGTTAGATTACTTATGTTCACCTCTGTAATGTTTATCTATGCATACAAGTAAATCATTATGAAACAAGACTATACTTTTTTCTCATAATGCGTATTAACTTTATTTAATATATTAATACCTGTTTGATGTTCTTCTATATAATCACCTTCATTTGAAAATAAAATGATTTTTAAATATAGAAAATCCATAACTGAATAACCCATATTTAAAGCAATTAAAAACATCAGATAATGACCGTATTGTGGAAACAGTGTACTGAAATAAGCACAAATTACAGTGATGATTATAACTGGTGTTATTAAATCAAAACAAAAATAATACTTATTTACTGGTGTGTTCACATACGTATTATAAAATGGTATTTTTTTATGCCGTAACAATTTATATTTTTTAAACGATTTATAATATGGAATAAAAAATATGAGGTGAATGGCTTTGTGGATAGGGTACAAAATAACCACGAGTAGTAAAAAGATTAAAAAATATTGATCAGTTAGTTTTGTGTTAGAAAAAAAATAGAGTATTTCATAAGCAAGGAGAAATGTAATAATGGTTGTAACTAAACTTAGAAATGCAATCCTTGGTAATCCAAATCGAGCATTGATATCGATTTGTCTTGTACAGAGATACATTGTTTATTCACTCCTCTTAAACTAAAGTCATATGATATATGCTTATGTATTATCTATCTTAATATGTGAAACGTCAAGATATATTCCATCATTTGAGTAGGTAAGTTTATAGCATGCATAAAAGTATTTTCAATTAAAAAACTGTTATCTAGCATTAGTTTAAATGTTAGATAACAGTTCAATAATTGATACTTTAATTAGTGGTTATTTTTCATCTTTATCAAATGCTTTTGAAATTTCTTCACCACGGTTTTGAAGGTTTTCAATATGTGATTGCAAATTCTCAATATTTGGATTGATATCAGATTTGAAATCACCAATCATCGTTTTTACTTCGTCACCGATAGAACTACCGAATTCAGTACTTTCAGTTTTGATTTGTGAAATATAGTTGGCTATGTCATTCACACTTTGCTTAATTGTGTTTATTTCTCTATCTACTTCTGATTCAGCACCAGTTGGTTTTTTAGCACGTGCAGTATTTAGGCTAGAATCTTTTTTATCACGATTCATTAAAGCTACACCGAGGCCAGTTGCAACGCCAGCGCCTAGGCCTAATAATATTTGAGCTGTTTTCATAAAAATTCTCCTCATTTCTAGTAGTATCTCATCCGTTAATATTTTTTATATACCCCATATGTAATAAGGTAAGCATGATTAATCGAATTGAGCGGCTATTTCTTGTGCAATTTCAGCCTTTTGTTCATCGTCGATACTTTCTTCGTGTGTTTCCCATTTATAGCCAAAACCATCGACATCATTTTCATATCTTGGTAGTAAATGGAAATGAAGATGAAAGACAGATTGATCGGCAAATTCACCATTATTCTGTATAATATTGAGTCCATCTGGGTTAAAAGCTGTTTTAATAGCGTTAGCAACTTTTGGCAGTGCGACACCAATATGTTTCATTGTTTCACTGTCAGTTTCAAAAATATTAGCAGATGCTTTTTTAGGGATTAAAAGTGTATGACCCTTGGTAACTTGTGATATATCTAAAAATGCATAGACATATTCATCTTCATATACTTTATGACTTGGTATTTCACCATCTATAATTTTACTAAAGATTGTTTCTGACATAAAATCTTCACTCCTTGTAAGATTGTTATTGCCTATTATAGCATTACTGTATTATTTACGTCAGTTTTTGCAGTAAATTTATGACTAATTAAAGATTTTTGATACAATATATTTTGTGGAGGTGCTATATGACAGTAAAAGTAGAACATTTAACAGGTGGTTATGGAAAACGACCTGTAATTAAAAATATAAATTTTGAATTAACACAAGGTGAAATTGTGGGACTTATAGGATTAAATGGGGCAGGTAAGAGTACAACGATTAAGCATATGCTTGGATTGTTAACACCTATGGAAGGTAACTTGTCTATTTCTGATATAAATATAAAGCAAGATGTTGAAACATATAGAAGAAAGTTATCGTATATACCAGAATCACCAGTTATTTATGAAGAACTAACTTTACAAGAACATATTTATATGACAGCAATGGCATATAATATTAGCAGAGAAGTTGCTATGGAACGTGCGCGTCCATTATTAAAAACGTTTCGTTTAGAAGATGAATTAAATATTTTTCCAAGTCACTTTTCTAAAGGTATGAAACAAAAAGTGATGATTATATGCGCATTTATAGTTAATCCTGAACTATATATTATCGATGAACCATTTCTTGGTTTAGATCCGTTAGGTATTCAATCTATGTTAGATTTGATGGTGGAAAAAAAGCAAGAAGGTCGTACAGTGCTGATGAGTACACATATACTAGCAACTGCAGAGCGTTATTGTGATAGATTTTTAATCATGGATGAAGGAGAAATAGTTGCTTTTGGAAACTTGGAAGAGTTGCGTGCTCAAACAGGGCTAAAAGGTAAGACATTAGATGAAATCTATATCCATGTCACGCAAGGTGGCCAAAATTCATGAAACGAGATGCAGAACAATTATTTAAAACTAGAAAACGTGAAATAAGTAAAGAAAAACAATATTATAATAAATTTATTTTTAATGGTCATTTTTCTTTGTTTTTAGTTATTATGTTAGGTGCATTTATATTAGGCTACGGTGATTGGCTTAAATCAATACCGAAACATATTAATTATTCACTTATTGTTAGTATATTCGTTTCAATAACGTCAATGTTTCCATTACGTACGTTGCTTAAAGATGCAGATAAATTATTTTTATTGCCATTCGAAAGCAATATGAATCACTATATTAAGCAAAGTTTGATTTATAGCTATGTTTCACGTATTGGCTTACAAGTTGTTATTATGATTGTATTATTTCCATTGTTTTATGTGATTAATGACCAGACATTTGGCTTTTATATATTATTTGCATTATTAATGTTAATCATGCCATTTGTAGGCTTATTATTAAAATGGCAATGGTACACGTATAAATTGGAAAGTTGGTCATTGCATACATTACTTTTTATTGTACTTGCATCAGGCTATTATGTGACATTAGATGCCAAATCATTTGCAAGTATCACTTCGATATTAATTATTATAGGCTTAACACTACTACTTCAATATCAAAATAAGCATCAATTGTTTCCTTGGGAAAGAATGATTAAGTCAGAGCAACAACATCATATGAATTACTATAAATTTGTAAATATGTTTACAGATGTCAAACACCTTAAAGAAACAGCGGTTCGACGAAGTTATTTGGATCCTATTTTACGAACTCCTAAGTTTAAGAAATTCAATGAGAATTATATGTATTTATATTTATTCGTTAGGAGCTTCGCAAGAGGGAAAGATGTTTTTAATATAATATTAAGGTTAGTTATTATTGCGCTCATTCTTATGTTTTGGTTGCATCAACCCGTAATCACTTTGATCATAGGAAGTTTGTTTATGTATATTATCTTGCTTCAAATGGCACAATTTTATACACAACAGGCATATGGTTTATGGCCACAAGTTTGGCCAACACCAGAATCAAAAGTGATTAAAGGTTATGAACAATTTTTATATAGATTAATGTTTATGATAGGCATTTTATTTATTATCGTATATGCGATATCTTTCCCATTATACAGTTATTTTGGCTTATTATTCTTAATAGTGGGTTGGTTAACAATTAGAAATGTAATTAAAAAATTAAAATATCAAGAAACGTTATTGCGAGATTAAAAAAACACTGTTTATGTCATTTGCTTTGACATAAACAGTGTTTTTAAGTTCATTACATTAAATCAATTATCATCGATAGGGAATAAATATCTTTCGAAATAACTAGAATGTTGGCCACTAGAACCAAAGAATTGACTTAATGCTAATTTATCAAAATTATCTTTGAAAATAGATGATGCTTTAAAGTCTTCATAAGCCGTTCTACTTTCAAAGCCAAAGTAAATCTTATAAGTTAAACCTTGATCAGGTTTTAGGAAACGATAGCTTCGATAACCCGCAAATTGTTTAAAGTCAGCAGTAATATTTTCTAATCTTTTTTCTAGTTGATAAGCATGATCTTCTGATGTAGGTACAAATATGACCGAATAAAAATAATTTTCATTTAAATCTCCCTCAGCTTTAAGTACATCATAGACTAAAGGTTGTTTTAATACAGAAGTTTGGTCAGTTTCTTCAAGAATGACTGAAGAATCAGACGCTGAAAATTGTAATAAGTTATGGTCAGGATTATTTAGCCTAATCTGGTTTAAGTAACCAAACGTTCCATAAGATGCATAAATTTTCATAAGATTGTCCCCCTTGCTTGGTATATGAAAGTATAAATAACTATTTCACTTTACTATAAAAATATCTACTTTTTCAAATAAATATAAAATAGGCTTTGATAACATTATAATTGATTTTTATTATAAAACAATAGTCAAATAATTAAGCTGTTAAAATGAGACTGTTTGTCTTTTTTATGACATTTTAGAACAATAAAATACGCGTAATTAAGCAATATGGTATTATAGACAAGAATGATTATAATCTAGGAGGATTAAAAGGTGCATAATAAAAACAATACGATCCTAAATATGATAAAAGGCGAGTCGGTTTCGCACACACCAGTTTGGTTTATGCGTCAAGCTGGCAGGTCTCAGCCAGAATATAGAAGATTAAAAGAAAAGTATTCATTATTTGAAATTACACACCAACCAGAACTGTGTGCGTATGTAACACATCTGCCTGTAGATAACTATAATACAGATGCAGCGGTACTTTATAAAGATATCATGACACCTCTACAGCCAATAGGTGTGGATGTAGAAATTAAATCTGGCATAGGTCCAGTGATTCATAATCCAATTAAAACGATACAGGATGTTGAAAAATTAGGACACATTGATCCAAAGAGAGATGTACCTTATGTGTTAGATACGATTAAATTATTAACTGAAGAAAAGTTGAATGTGCCATTGATTGGATTTACTGGTGCGCCATTTACACTTGCAAGTTATATGATTGAAGGTGGTCCTTCTAAGAACTATAACTTTACAAAAGCAATGATGTATAGTGATGAAGCGACATGGTTTGCATTAATGGATCACTTAGTTGAAATGTCTATAACTTATACTTCTGCACAAATAGAGGCAGGTGCACAAATTATCCAAGTATTCGATTCTTGGGTGGGTGCATTGAACGTTCAAGATTATCGCTATTATATTAAACCTGCAATGAATAAATTGATAAGCGGTATTAAGGAGAAGTATAATGTACCTGTTATTCTATTTGGAGTTGGTGCTAGCCATTTAGCAGATGAATGGAACACATTACCTATAGATGTATTGGGATTGGATTGGAGACTATCAATTAAAGAAGCTAGTTCAAGGAACATTGATAAGACATTGCAAGGGAATTTAGATCCATCTCTATTATTGGCACCATGGGATGTAATAGAAGAAAGGCTGAAAGCAATATTAGACCAAGGGATAGCGCATGGCAAACATATTTTCAATTTAGGTCATGGCGTATTTCCAGAGGTGAAGCCCGAAACATTAAAACGTGTGACTACATTTGTACATGACTACACACAGAGATAGTACGACATAAATTTTGACTATCACGAATTACAAATAATTATGTCATATGCATCTAAAAATTATAATACAAAAGGATGATCTTAAAATGACAAAAACAATAGGCCTATTGGTTATGGCTTATGGAACACCATATAAAGAAAGCGATATAGAAGCTTATTATACAGATATTAGACATGGGAAAAAACCTACTGAAGCGGAACTACAAGATTTAAAAGATAGATATCAATTTATTGGTGGTTTATCTCCGTTAGCAGGAACGACAAATAGACAAGCAGAGTCACTTCGTGATGCGCTCAATCAAGCCTATGACGACGTTGAATTTAAACTATATATCGGTTTAAAACACATTCACCCATTTATTGAAGACGCTGTACAATCAATGCATGAAGACGGTATAGATGAAGCTGTTACAGTTGTATTAGCACCACATTATTCTAGCTTTTCAGTTGGCTCTTACAATACACGTGCACAAAAAGAAGCAGATAAATACGGCATCACGTTTAAACATGTTGAACATTACTATCAACAACCTAAATTCATTCAATATTGGACAGAGAAAATCAATGAAACATTAGCAGATATTCCACAAGATGAACATGATAAAACAGTTCTTGTTGTTTCAGCTCATAGTTTGCCAAAAGGCTTAATTGAGAAAAATAACGATCCTTATCCTAATGAGTTACATGAAACTGCTCAGTTATTAGAACAACATTCAAATATTATACATGTAGCTGAAGGATGGCAATCTGAAGGGAATACGGGTACACCTTGGTTAGGACCTGATGTTCAAGATTTAACTCGAGCGTTATACAATGAACATAAATATGAACACTTTATCTATACCCCAGTGGGTTTTGTTTGTGAACATTTAGAAGTACTCTATGATAACGATTATGAATGTAAAGTGATTTGTGATGAATTAGGTGTACATTATCATCGTCCAAAAATGCCAGATACTGATCCGCTATTTATTGGCGCAATTGTTGAAGAGATAAAAAATGTTTATTAAAGGAAGCGTGACTTATTTTGACTAAAAGTATTGCTATTATCGGAGCTGGTATCACAGGTTTATCTAGTGCATATTTTATAAAAAAACAACGACCAGATATAGATGTGACGATATATGAAGCGACTAATCGAACTGGCGGTAAGATTCAAACCTATCGAAAAGATGGTTATACGATTGAATTAGGTCCAGAATCTTATCTAGGACGCAAACAGATTATGACAGACATTGCTAAAGATATTGGATTAGCAGATGAACTTATCACTAATCAAACAGGACAATCTTATATTTATGCTAAAAATAAACTGTTTCCTATTCCAGGGGGATCTATCTTAGGTGTGCCAACTAACCTTAAACCTTTTATTAAAACAAAATTGATTTCGCCTAAAGGTAAATTACGTGCTGGTTTAGATTTATTAAAAAAGCCTATTCAAATAGAACGCGATATTTCTGTTGGGTCATTCTTTCGTGAACGTCTAGGAGATGAAGTCTTAGAAAATTTAATTGAACCTTTAATGGGTGGTATTTATGGTACAAACATTGATGAATTAAGTTTAATGTCTACTTTTCCGGAGTTTAAAGAAAGAGAAGAACAGTTTGGTAGTTTAATTAAAGGTATGAGATACGAAAAAATGCAACGTCAAAAACAACGACAATTATATCCAGGAGCACCAAAAGGCCAATTTAAACAATTTAGGCATGGGCTGACTTCTTTTATTGAAAAATTAACTGATTATGTCGTAAACCAAGGTGTAAAAATCAGATTTAATACACCTATAGATGATATCGTCATCTCACAAACGAATTATGAGCTTGTTGTAGATGATGAAAAAAATATCTACGACAGTGTGCTTGTTACCACACCACATCAAACCTTTATGAAATGGTTTGGTAATGATCCAGCCCTTGATTATTTCAAAACAATGCCATCTACAACCGTTGCAACGGTTGTACTAGCATTTGATGAACAGCATATTGAAAATACCTATGACGGTACGGGTTTCGTGATTGCAAGAACGAGCCAAACCGATATCACAGCATGTACATGGACAAGTAAAAAATGGCCTTTTACTACACCAGAAGGTAAGGTGCTGATACGTGCTTATGTTGGTAAACCAGGTGATACGGTTGTGAAAGATCATTCAGATGAAGAACTTGTAGATATTGTTAAACGAGATTTAACACAAATGATGACTTTTAAAGGCGCACCAGATTTCAGTATTGTGAATCGTTTACCTAATAGTATGCCGCAATATCGTGTGGATCATATGGATAACATATCTGCGATTCAAGCGCATATTAAACATAATTATCCTAGGTTAAGAATAGCCGGTGCTTCATTTGAAGCGGTTGGCCTGCCAGACTGTATTTTACAAGGTAAAAATGCAGTATCAGAATTATTAAATGAATTATAGAGTATATGCGAGTAAAGATACGGAGCGAGGATTTGAAATCAAATACAATTTTGGTTTCTGCCTCGTTTTTTAATTGATATTATTTATGTAGCATTAAAAACGATGACATGCTATATAAATGATAAAATGATATATATATATTAGAAAGTTATTTTTAATGGGGGATTTATATGACGGATATAATTATAGTACATTCAAAACAAGGCGATGCATCAAATCATTGGTATGAATGGTTAGCCAGTAACCTCACGCTAGAAGGTTATAATGTAACTTTATTTAACTTGCCGGTTGATGAAAATGATCATATTGATACTTGGATGAGTAACATGAAAAATCAAATTTGTGTTACTAAGTATGAAACGTTTTTTGTAACGCATGGTTTTGGAACACTCGCAGCTTTAAAGTTTATAGAGAAATCACAAATTAATACTATACAAGGATTATTTAGTATTTCTGGATTCATGGAGGATGTCATACCATTTGTCGAAACCAATCAAATTGAAGACTTTCATATAGATTACGAAAACGTTAAACAAAAAGTAGAGGCATTTTATGGTCTATGTGCCAAAAATGATTCCTATGTGTCTTACAAAGAAACAAAAAGATTAATGGATACGCTTGGAGGGACATGTAAAGTAACTGAATTTGGCGGTCATTTTATGGAAGATGATGGTTTCACGACATTTACACAGCTACAAAGTAAAATGCAAGGCATTATGAGTGAGTAATCGAAATTATTATTGTTATAGATTTATAGTGGAGAAATGGGAGGATAAATTAATTAGTAAAAAACTTTGTTTGATGTATCAATCATAAAGGGCGATAGGTTTTTGTATAAATAAGAAACAAAATATAAAATATTATAGTTATATTCCATTTTTACACAAAATAATTTCTGGAATCCATTGACTATCATGTGAAAAATTTATATACTGAGTAAGTCCTAATTGATACGAGATGTGCAAACATCAATTATCGCATTTGAATTTTAATTTCGAATTAAGTTAATGTTAATTAATTTTAAAAAACGTTGACATTAAGTAAATGTTTATGATATATTAATTGGGTAGGCGTCATAAATATTATTAACGCGGGATGGAGCAGTTCGGTAGCTCGTCGGGCTCATAACCCGAAGGTCGGTGGT
>ERZ1023420.119-NODE-119-length-37325-cov-252.819131_pt1 | contig 37325 bp, 45 predicted proteins | sample MGYA00380512_ERZ1023420 | MGnify/ENA primary metagenome ERZ1023420 (study PRJEB33173, sample SAMEA4830390) | metagenome | study: EMG produced TPA metagenomics assembly of the PRJEB25223 data set... | reverse complement strand
ATGGGATTTAATCCCACTCAACGATGTTACTGAGGAACAAATCAAAGCCTATTTTAGCCGCACTTTGGGATGTAAATACGACTGGTGGGGTGCGCTAGGAATCGTACTTGGAATCAAACAAAAACGCTCAAAATATTTTTGTAGCGAATGGTGTTTTAATGCGATTTGCGGTAGCGAGAGTGGTTGGCGGTTTAGTCCGAATCAACTAGCGGCAATCTTTCAAAAATAGACAAACGGCGGGTAATTCCGCCGTTTTCATCCGTCCGACTCTACCTAACCGCCCTTTGTTAGTTTCAATACCACAACGCCAAGCACTACCACTGGCTTTTAAATCCTTACAAAATAGCCACATCTTTTCAAACCATAGAAACCATAGGGCTAAAATTATGTCTGATGAATATCTCCATGGGGTCAAGGTAACGGAAATTTCCGAAGCCTTGCGAACACTCACCACATCATCCACCGCAGTTATCGGTTTAGTGGCAACCGCACCAGATGCAGATACATCGGTTTTCCCACTCAATAAACCCACTCTTTTAACTGGTATCACCGCTGAAGTACAAGCGAAAGCCGGTAAACAAGGCACACTATCCCGTGCGTTAGATGGCATTGCGGACATTGTAAATTGTAAAGTTGTGGTCATCCGTGTGGAAGAAAGCGATGACGAAAGCACAATGAAAGCAAACGTCATCGGCACAGTGGACAGCGACGGCAATTACACTGGCTTAAAAGCGTTCCTCGTGTCTGCTGCAGTTTGTGGCGTTAAACCACGTATTTTCTGTATCCCCAAATATGACAGCCAAGACGTAACCACTGAATTGTTAAGCGTAGCGAAAAAACTTAATGGCTTTGTATATGCCTCTTGCGGTTCGGCAAAAACCAAAGAAGAAGCAGTGACATACGGTAACAATTTCTCACAACGTGAATTAATGCTGATTTTCGGTGATTTCTTATCGTTTAACCCAAATACCAAACAAACCGAAGTGGATTATGCCGTTGTTCGTGCTGCCGCAATGCGTGCATATCAAGATAAAGAATACGGCTGGCACACCTCAATCTCAAACAAAGGTTTAACTGGCGTGACAGGTGTCACCAAGCCGCTTTCTTTCGATATTAACGACAGTGCAACAGACGTTAATTATCTCAATGAACAAGGCATTACTTGTTGTGTAAACCACAATGGCTTTAAGTTCTGGGGATTACGCACTCGTTCGGCTGACAAATTATTTATCTACGAAAACTACACTCGCACAGCACAAGTGTTGAAAGACACCATTGCACAATCCTTTGACTGGGCAATGGATAAAGACATTTCTGTGAATCTGGTAAAAGAAATCGTGGAAGCGATCAACGCAAAATGGCGTGAATATGTGGCGCAAGGTTATTTAATCGGTGGGAAAGCATTTATCAATGCCAACTTAAACACTGCCGCAACCTTAAAAGATGCAAAATTACTTGTGTCTTATGACTACTGCCCTGTTCCACCATTAGAACAACTTGGCTTTAACCAATACATCAGCGATGAATACCTTGTGGAATTTGCCGCAAACATTGCAAAAGTCGGAGCGTAAAAAATGGCATTACCTCGTAAACTCAAATTAATGAATTTTTTGGCTGACGGTAATTCTTACCGTGGCCAAGTCACCGAAATCACCCAACCTAAATTAGCCATGAAACTGGAAGAATACCGCGCAGGCGGAATGTTTGGCCCAGTAAAAGTGAATTTAGGGGTAGAAGGCTTAGAAGCGCAATTCAAGATGGGCGGTTATATGACCGAACTTATCAAAGAATTTGGTGGAAAAATTGACGGCACAGCATTACGTTTTGCGGGTGCCTATCAACAAGACGACACCGAAGAAGTGGTTTCAATCGAACTGGTGATGCGTGGTCGTTTTGGAGAGATTGACAACGGCACAAGTAAATCAGGCGATGACACCGAACAAAGCTATACCGTGCCATTAACCTACTACAAAATCATCGAAAACGGCAAAGACCTCGTGGAAATTGACTTAATCAATTCCGTTTTCATTGTCGGTGGCGTTGATCGTCTCGCTGAACATCGTTCTGCAATCGGCATTTAATTCACACACCTTGCCCCGAAAGGGGCTTTTATTAAATCCCCCCCTCTTTACAAAAAAGAGGGATTTTAAAGGAAACATAAAATGAAAACAGAAAACACCAAAATCATCACCTTAACCAACCCAATTACTCGTGGCGAAAACCAAATCACGGAAATCACCGTCAATAAACCAACGGTGCCCGCATTAAAAGGCTTAAAAATGTTTGATGTGTTGCAAATGGATGTGGACGCATTACAAGTTTTACTTGCACGTGTCACCACCCCTGTTTTACACAAATCCGACTTTGTTACCATGGAAGTGGCAGACTTCACCGAGCTTGCTGCAGCGGCTGTCGGTTTTTTAGGGAAGAACTCGGAAGTGGAAACCGAAGCGACCGAGTAATGATTGCCGCCACAGTGGAAGATGCCATGGCAGACATTGCCATCATCTTCCACTGGCAACCACAAGCCTTTGAGCAAATGACATTTTCCGAATTAATGCAATGGCGAGAAAAAGCACGAGAGCGAAATGAAACAGAAACTGATTGATTATTTATTGAATATGCCACGGCATATTGTATGGCGTGGAATCTTTATTCTTTCCATCACCTTTTGGTTGCTTGTGGTTTTCGGCATTGCATTTCTCTTTCGCTAATTCATCAAGTGCGGTCAGAAATCACGAGATTTTTTGACCGCACTTTTCTTTAGGATTATTTATGTTCCAAAACTTCGCACTTGCCACATTGGGTATGTTTGTGTTCACTCGGCAAACCGTGCCTTTTCAAAGTTTAGACCGCACATCAAATTGGCGACATCCAACCAATGCCATTGTTGGAGCAATGCCAAAAACACAATTCACCGGTAAAGAAAGCGAAACCGTCACGATAAGTGGCAGATTAATCCCAGAAATCACTGGCGGTAGATTTTCCATTAAGGCCCTGGAATTAATGGCAGACAGTGGCGGTGCATTTCCGCTAATTGACGGTGCAACCTTTGAAATTATCGGTTTTTTTGTGATTGAAAGCGTACAAGAAACCCGAACAGAGTTTTTTGGCGATGGTGCACCTCGTGCGATTGATTTCAGCATGAACCTAAAACGCACCGATGACCCAATGTTAATCGCCATTGCAGAGAGTTTAATGAGTAGCCTTTAATGTTTGATTTAAATCTTAACGACAATCACCGCACGCCAGCTTTTAAAGTGCAGATCACCACGAAAGACAACAAACAGCAAGACATCACACAAGTGATTTCGAGCCGTTTAATTAGTTTGTCTTTAACAGATAATCGAGGCTTAGAGGCGGATACACTCGACTTAGAATTATCCGACCATGACGGCAAACTCGCCTTACCGCCACGCAATGCCACAATCCAAGTTGCGCTAGGCTGGAAAGGCAAACCGCTGATTGACAAAGGGCAATATTCAGTGGATGAAGTACAATTTTCAGGCGGCGCAGGTTCGGCAGACCGATTAACCATCAGAGCAAGAGCGGCAGATTTAAAAGGCTCATTTTCCGAACAAAAAGAGCGCTCATTTGATAAAAAAACGTTAGGCGAAATTATTGACACTATCGCCAAAGAGAACCAACTCAAAAGCCAGTGCGAGAAAAAACTGGCTAACACCTTTATTGCGCACATCGACCAAACCAACGAAAGCGACATTAATCTATTAAGCCGACTGGCAGAAGAGCACGGGGCGATGTGCACCGTTAAAAATGGTACGCTATTATTTATGCCATTAGGACAAGGCAAAACTGCCACAGGCAAGCCGATTCCACTACGAAAAATCACTCGCAAAAGTGGTGACAGCTACACTTTCTTGATTGCCGAAAGTGAAAACTACAAAGCCGTGCGGGCGTATTGGCACGATACGGACACAGGCAAACGTGGCGAAATCACGGTGGATGAGAACACCAAGATAGTGAAAAAACAGCGTATGACGAAAGGCAGAACGCTGAAAAATGGCACCGTGAAAGGCAGACGATTAAGCAAACGCAAATACAACACTATTGAGCAACAAGAGCCAATCACCAGTGATAATGCGCAAATAAAATCACTCCGCCACACTTATGCAAGCGAAAGAACCGCCATCAACGCCGCAAAATCTGCCTTTGACAAACTCAAACGAGGCGTAGCGACATTTAGCCTAAATCTTGCCTTTGGCGAACCCGATTTAATCCCCGAAACGCCCATTGAGCTTTCAGGCTTTAAAGCCGAAATTGACGCAACCAACTGGCTAATCACCAAAGTGACACACAATCTTTCAGACGGTGGCTTTACCAGTCAAATTGAATGTGAACTGAAAGTGGAAGAAGATGAAGTGGAAGTGAAAAGGGAGAGAAAATAAAATGGGAATGATAAAAAGCGTAGTTTTTCACACAAATGGCACATTTTTTAATATAGACAGTCAAGCCGATGGCCTTTGCTTAGACTTAGGCAAAAACATCGGCGTGGCTGTACTAGAAAAATGCGGCACAGAGCGTGGCTATACTACATATAAAATGATGCAAATAATGCAGGCAAATAGTCAACTCCCTTATTCACTAATTCAGTCAGGATTTGTTTTATGGAATCGGCAGGAAGCGATTTTAGTTGATCAATCATTTTCTGCTTATCGCTCGGGTTTAGGCTTGAGCCATCAATCACAGAGATGAGCAATTCCACTGAACTAGGGTGAAGTTTAACGGTGGATACGTTCAAAATAGCGGATAATCCACCGTCATCTTCTATAAAATCAATGCCTTTATGCGTAATTCGATAACTTGAGCCTTTTTGTTCTAATAATCCATGCGAACTTAAATAAATTAAATTTTCACGAAGGTGTCTGATTGTTGCTATATCCACCTTTATTTTGGGGAAAAGAGCAAACTGTTCATTAAGGTCGAGCAATTCAGTGCCGTTAATGCAAACGTCATAAATTAAGCGATCTTCAATAAAATCGTCATAATGAGATTTTAAAAAATGCAAAACGTGATTTTGCAACGTTCTATCTATATTCATTAAATACCACTATATCTATTTAATTCAGAGTCATCATTCATTTTGAATAGAGCTTTCATATCATTCTTAACTTCACACAAAATCAAATGATTTAAACTATTATAAATGTCTTCATGAGTATCAAATGCTCTTATATAGTCAAGAGCTCCAATTTTGTCTCTCTTTCCTGTTTTTTCAAAAATGATGTCAAGAAGTAGATTTCCAAGTTCATCCATATTAGGTATGCGATCCTTCTCATTTGAATGAACTAGATAAGTATTTCTATATTTTTTTAGGTTATCAGAATGATAATCCTTAACGAATTTATTTAATTCATTTCTAGTTTTTTTAGATAATTTTTCCACGATTGCTTGATTTGAGCGTACTGCGTCTGAAATCCGACAGACATTTAGTAAAACAACACCTAAACACATTTTTGTTGTTCTTATTACCGCCTCTTTATTTGAGCCCTCACTAATTCCTTTAAGAATACTACATGCTGCCCCTATATCAAGAATACAATCTTGGAGATAAAAGTAAAAATTAATAAATTTTTTATCATCTAAGTTGCTTTTATTAGTCATTTTTTCACCTCTACCCACAAATACTCTCACAAGGCACGCCATCGTGGTCACGGTCAAGTTTGTGCATGCCGCATTCTCTTAAATGGAATTTAGCATCATCGCAATTATCCATATCCTTACAAGTGCGTTTTCCATCACTGCAACTAAACTGTTCTGCATCTGCTTTTTTGCTTTTGGCAAAAGTTGCTGCTGGGAAAACAAAAGAAAGTGCGGTTAAAATTAAGAGTAGTTTTTTCATTGCGGTATCTCCCCTGTTTCAATCAAATGAAAAAATTGGTTCTCAAAAATTAATTTTACGCCTAGCGATTCAGCTTTTGCGCGTTTTGATGGGCCGATTGTTTTAGAGTTCTCGCACATCACAAGATAATCACATTTTGATGTAACATCCTGAATTGCACGCAAGCCAACTTGTGTCGTTAAATCTATTAATGCTTGCTTTTGTGCTTTACCAAAGCCGGTAAAACAAAAAGTGAGTGGATGTTGAATCGGTGTGGTTGAGGTGCGTTTGATGGCATTGAGCTTCTGATCGAATTGGGCAAAGATTTCTACTGGCAAGTTTTCGGCATAATGTTGTGCATCTTCAAAATTGGCAAATTCTTTAATAATTCTATCTTTGCGAAAAGTAATTACTCGTTTTTTTTGAGACACATAACCTATGAAATAATCTTCATTTTCTTTATAGTTTTCCAAAGAATAGGCATTCACTTCCTTGTGCCAATTCATATAGACAAAATGCCGCATATTCCCTCTCCCTACAAATCCTTCGGTTTCAATTCTACCGCTTTAATAAATTTCCCGATAATCTCGGCGGTGTCGAATAAGTCTTCTGTTATTTCAAAAGGGTGATAAAGCGGGTTGTCGCTTAATGCCATAATCACCCCGGTCGGTAGGCGTTGCAGGCGTTTTATGTAGGTTTCTCCGTTTAAGTTGAACGAATACACGCCCTCGCCAATATATTCTTTTACGTTGGTGTCGATAAATACGATGTCGTTTTGCGTAATGGTTGGCACCATGCTGTCAGTCGGCACTTTGAACATATACACGCCATCGGTCGTTGTTCTGCCTAAAATCCGTTTCACACCCTCATGGGTAAAGAAAATAGACGATATAACATCAGGATATTCAAGATTAATAATTCCCGAACTGTGCGCTGCCAATTCAGCATCTAATAAATCCACCCGTAGGGTATGATCATCGTCCTTTTCTGATGTAAATGCGAAAACATCCGCATCTCGCTCCCCCTCTCCAGTTTTCAACCAGTGTGCGTTCACACCAAGTGCGGTCGCAATTTCTAAGATATTTTTAGGGGAGCGAGTTTTACCATTCACAATGTCACTTATGGATGGTTGGGATACGCCAAGTTGCTTTGCAAATGCATTCATAGACAAGTTCTTGCCATCAAGCAATTTTTTTAAGCGGGATGATAAATCAGACATAAATTCTCCTTATGTATAAGTTATAGGTAAACTTTGAAGAAAACAATAAAATAATTCTTGCAATTATTAAAGGTTTTCCTATAATAAATATAAAGGAAAACTTATAGATGACTTGTGATGAATGAAAAAGTGAAAAAAGCTACCGAAATTTGTGGTAGCCAATCAGCTTTAGCCAGAATTTGCGGGGTTAGTCAGCCCACAGTAAATGGGTGGCTAAACGGCGCGGATATGGATGTGAAATACATCCCATCCATCATTCAAGCCACAAAATTTGAAGTAAACCCCACCGAACTTAGACCTGATGTAGATTGGCCAACAATTTACGAAAGTCTGAAACAGGTGTTTGAAGGGAATTAAAGATTTTTAAACCAATGAACGAAACGAATGATTTCTTGTTTTATGCAGTGGCGTTCTTTGTAAGTGAATAAACCCATTAACAACGCATTAAAAAAACACAGTTGACGTGGGTTAAAAGTGTAATCAAGCAGGGTAAGAGTGGGATTGTTACTTAATAAGATGAAATTAAGCCAAACGATTCCAGCAACAATAGACCAGTTAAGGATAAATATGAGAAATCGTAAAAATCGAGTCAGCATGGCATACCTCGTGGCGTTATTTTCAATGGTGTCGTGGTTTATGGTGTTGATTATCTTTTAATTTTAATAACCGTGCAATCCATATTGGGGAATGTGGAGAGTATAGGACAGAAGAAGGTGTGTGATATGGCAGCAAAAGTCGATGCATTATGTCCAGGATGTGGTAGCGATCAGATTGGGACGAGAACCTCTAGAAAGGCAGAAAATACCATTGTTTCTGAATGCTATTGCAAAAGCTGTGGGCGAGTTCATTTCGAACTCTGGACAGAAATTCGCAATATTAGTATCGGTACATTTACACCGGCATTAATTCAGAATTTCAAAACAGCCGAACAGTGGGCAAAAGAACGTCAAATGCGTAAGCAAGGTAAGCTACCTGCAATAGACGAACGGCAAATCGAAATCCCTACGGATTAATTCTTAATTTTCTAACAGTAATTTAACCACCGTCGTTTGAAGAAATTCATTCGACAGGATTTTTGCAACCAAAATTTAGGAGTTTGAGCAAATGGCAAGCAGTAATTATGTGTATGACAACGGTAGAAAACGCCATAACCGTGTGAATGTGTGGCAGTTAAACAAAACCGTGCAAGAACAGGCTCGCAACATTCAACTGTTGCAACGAGCAATTTCTCATCAAGCAAACGTGAATGCACAGCAAGTTTTGCTGAATGAGTCACTCAGTGATCGCATTGCGTTACTTGAAGAAGAACAGTGGGCTCGTGAACAAAGCATTTTCCAACGCTTTGCACGGTGGTTCCGTAAATAAATGAATGGGGGTGAGTGATGGCCTTAATGCCTTATTGCTTTGACGATGAAACGGAATCTGCCGCTGAAAAATGGTGCCGTGTAAATCAAGTAAAGGTGCCTGAAATCCGAAGTTTTGATGATGCGCTGCACTCGTTAAGCAAAAGCCAATTCCGTGTAGAACGAGAGTTTGACGGTTTACAACAAGGCTTTCGAGAAATGCTGTTGGAATTAGCAGATTTAGATTTTTCAGATTTACGTGCAGGGCATTTAACAGGCACTAAGCTCCATCACTACACAGAACAAGGACAACGCAAAATAGCCCGCGCACTACGTAAAGTGCGGTTACTTTCGGGAATGTTTTCACAAGGCGTAACAGAGCGGGAATTTACTCAAATTGATAAGACGATGGGGGAATAACAAATGGCAGCAATAATTTTAAGCCGTGGTGCTTTGTCTTTTTGTGCAAAAGATGTTTATCACAAGCTAGATAATGCGCAAGAACAATTGTTCGCTTATTTCTACCACTTAGATAAGGGCGATGAACAATCAGCGAATACGGCATTTAGTGAATATATCCGTTTGGGCGATATTGCAATTCAAGCGAAACGAGAATTAATGAAAAAACACGCCGAATGGGCGGACTGGAGAGAGAAAAGAAAATGACAAGTTGTTTATAGTGATGTTTTTCGTGGTGCTGTTTGCCGTTCTTGGCGTGGCTGTGACGGTAATGGGATTAATTGAGTTTATTACGGACGTGCTAGATAGCCGTTGGTAAAGGAGAAGAAGAATAATGGAAAACAATATTTGTATCACCCTAGATTGTGGCGCAACGCTAGAAATTTTACCCATCGGCACCCGCTTTCAAGTGGTTGAAGTGATTGGTGATCAAGATAGTTGGTATGGCAAACAAAAAACAAGAACGGTGGGCAATTTACACAACACAATTTGGGGCGCAATCGAAGAAGTACGCCGTTATGACTTAGCCCAATATGAAATGTTGAGTTTGGAAGAATTACTCAGTGCAGTGAGTTCGACCAACAACAAAATCAAAGAATATTTTGAATATCACAGTGAATATTTAGCCAATACGGTAATGTAAGGATGCTTGATGATGAACTGGGAACTTGAGTGCAATGCCAACCTTGCCAAACGTGAGCAAGCGATGGCAGATGCACGTGCAGTGATGATGCAAAGTGCGGTGAATTTTGACCGCACTTTCGATACTGCTCAAGCGACATCTGCGCAAATGGAATTGTTCTCTGTTGCGCCGCACCAGTTCGATTATGTTGAAAAACTGCTTTCTGCGCTCCCTCGCAAACGCCAACGTGAGCATTTTCGCCATGTTTGGTTGCGTGCGTTCAACGGTGTGAAAGATGATGGTTCTATCGGGTTTAAATTTGGCAATAAACAGGCAGCGTATGCCAATACCTATTTGCGTGAAATCCTCACTAATCGCTTGAAAGCCGTTTTTCAACATTATCACGTTAGCCTTGATTGGTTAATTGACCGTGATACGCATTCACAAGTGGTCGCCCTCTCAAAAGGCAAAAAGGCGGCTAACTTTCCGTTTTATTTATTAGGTGAACATCAGCTAAAAGAAATGGCAGACAAATTAGCTATGTTGTTTACGAAATTACAGTCTGATTTTGTCACCGAACAAGCCGAGCGGAAAGAACGTGGGGAAATATCTCTTGATGATTTCGCCGCACTTTCTCGTGATCTTTATCGCTTAGTAGGCGAAGTGTGTGCAGATATTGGTTTTCCCTTAAAACACTGGTTCGCTTATCAAGATAACCGTTTCTTAGATGTGAATGACATTGAGGTTGATCTAAATAAATCAGTTTGCCCAAAACATTGGAAACGCCAACTTACTACGGCACAAAAACGATTAAAAGAACATGTGGAGATTGGCTGTGGTGCAGTATCGGCAAAAGTGAGCCCTTATGTGTCGCAAAGTGCATTTAATGACTACCGTGCGCAACGTGCAGATAACCTCGAATATCTGCAACAAATGGTGTTGGAAAATCTAGACGATAGCACCGAACAAATGCCGTTGATTGAAATGTGGAAAAAATCGGTGGCAAATCCTGCTATCCGTTTTCAAGAAACTATGAACCGCTTGCGTGGGATTGATGAATGGGCGACAGCTAATTCATTCGTGTCACTCTTTCTTACGCTGACTGCCCCATCCTCTTTCCACGCAACCCATGAAACAGGCAAAAACAATAAAAAATGGCAAGGCGCAAGCCCTCGTGATACGCAATGTTACTTAAATAAAGTGTGGGCACAGTTGCGCGCGCAGTTTGCCAAACGTGGAATCGGTTTTTTTGGCTTTCGTGGAGTTGAACCGCATCACGATGGCACACCGCATTGGCACTTGCTGATGTATGTAAAACCTGAACATAAAGATGACGTTATTCATCTATTCCGCAAGAAAGCGTTGGAATTAGATGGCGATGAATTTGGGGCAAAAAAATACCGTTTCAAAGTAGAAGAAATTGACCCAACCAAAGGTTCTGCGATTGGCTATGTGGCGAAATACATCGCCAAGAATATCTATGCAGGTAAGCAAGGCAAAGAAATGTCCGATGAAGTAGAAAATCTGACATTACTTGAAAACGTGCAACGTGTGAGTGCGTGGGCAAATCTTTGGGGCATTCGCCAATTCCAGTTTTACGGTACACCGTCAATTTCGACGTGGCGTGAACTTCGCAAAATTGATGATGCTATGGCAGCCGTTGCGGACGATGAAGTATTGGATATTGGCCGCACTGTGGCTGATGTGAGTTGTTTTGGTAGTTATTTAAAAGTGCAAGGTGGCGCAATGACAAAACGTTGTGATCAGCCGATTTGTATTGAGTATGAAGAATGCAAACCGAATAAATACGGTGAGATTCGTAAGAAAATTGTGGGGGTAAAAAACAGATTCACAGAAAAGAAAATCATCACCAAATTAAAAAACTGGGTGATTAAATCAGCGAAAAGTGCGTTGGGTTCCACCGCACTTAATTCGGAGTCCACCGAAACAAACAAGGCGCATCGCGCCGCTTGGACTTGTGTCAATAACTGTAACCGTTCAAAAATTGAACAGCAAGCTAATTTATTGATGTTGCCTATTGGTTCGCCATTAAAACCGTCACAAATTGATATGTTAATCAGGTTCGGACGGTTACGGTTGAATGACTATCGGTGGATTTGTTGTGAAAACGATGAAGTTTTCATTAAAGAAGAAAAAATTCCGTTGGCTCAAGCCTTTGGTTGGGGCGAGAGCTTGGGGGATTTTAGGGTTAATTAGATAAAAAATAGATGAATTATGCACTATTGTAATTGAATATTAAGAGGAAATTAAAATGGAAGACTTACAACAGCTTATAAAAAACATTGAACAATGGGCGGAGGATCGCAATTTGATTAAAGGCTCAAGTATTAAAAAGCAAACACTCAAGATGGTTGAGGAGTTTGGTGAGCTTTGTGGGGGTGTTGCGAAAGGCAATATTAATATAATTAAAGATAGTATTGGTGATTGTTTTGTTGTGCTGACAATCATAAACGCTCAATGTCGCAATGAGTCAGTAGAAACCAACGCCAACCAATCGCACTTACTTGAACCAACAGGACATTTTAGGGCAAGCTCCATAGATGAGGCACTATTACGAACCGCTGCAAGAATAGGTGGTTTTGCAAGTAAAACAACCCCACCTGATGATTGGGATGTAAACTGTCTATCTAATTATCTATTCCTTATCAGTAAAATGGCTAATCTTGATTTCTGGGATTGTGTTCAGTACGCTTACGAGCAAATCAAAGACCGCAAAGGACGTATGATTAATGGCGTGTTTGTGAAAGAGGGGGATTTATAATGGAACGATATTTTTCAATCAAAGAGATCGTGCAGATGGGCATTTGTTCGGAAGCAACAGTGAAACGTTGGATTTCTAGCGGCAAGTTAAAGTCTTATAAATTTGGTCGCTCCCGTAAAATTGCGGAAAGCGACTTGAACGAATACATTAAGACTTGTCGGCAATAATTTCTTTAAATAAACCATTCGCACATTTTTCAACATAGGTTGCCCATTCTTGAAACGTCTTTAATCGGTAAGGCAAATATTCAGCCCGATTATAGGCGTTTCGTATTTCATCGGAATTCAAATGGCTTAGGCAAATTTCGATGATTTCCTTATCCAAGCCAAGTTCTAGGCGATTATCATTGCAATAACTACTAAATAGCGACCGTATGCCGTGATTTGTCATGGTACCTTTGTATTTGCCGCCGTCCATTGTTTTAATCACTTCATTCGGTGTTTGGCTATTGATATGCTTTTTATTTCTCGTCTTTGACAAAGTGGACGGGAACAAATATTCCTTATTTGCGTGTTGCTTGATGTATGAAAGCAAGGTTTCTGCCTGTTTACTTAACGGCACAAGGTGCAATCGATCCCCTTTCCCGCCTTTTGAAACTTCCACTTTCCACACTTTACCATTGGGCAAATGTTCGTGTTCAATGATGTCAGAATATTTTGCACTGACGGTTTCGCTCGCCCTTGTAGCGTTGAGCAACCCCCACAAAATCGCAAGGCGAACAGTTTGTGATATGTTGGCTCGAGCAAGGCTGATCATAAATTCTGGTAAGGTTTTGTAATGAATTGAAGGATGATGTTTGTTTTTGTTCACTGCAGGCAAATCATCGCCAAGATATTTCCATTTGTTGATTTCCCAATATTCAAAACGTTCAGCATACTCAGCGATTGACTTTAAAACCAAATAACGCTTTTTCAATTCAGCCGTTGCACCCGATTGGCGATAAGGTTCAAGCACGGATAAACCGTGTTTTAGAGTCAATTCTTTGAATGGCACGCCACCAATTAAGTCAATAGCGGCGTTCGTGCGTCTTTCTGTATCAATTCTTGTCTTTTCTGTGTAATTGCCTTGTTCTTTGCCAATTTTCGCACGATAGAGCAACCATTCATTTGCAACATGGGAAAATGTACTCTGTTGTTCTTTTAGTGCGTCTATGACTTGTTTTCGCTCAAATTCGTGTGGGTCAATTTTATTGGCTAAAAGTTGGCGAAATTTAAGCGTTTTTTGACGTGCATCTTTAAGCGATACCGTTGGATAAGTGCCGATAGTTTTTTCTGTGCGTTTTAATGTGTAAGGTCGTTTGTAATTAAACACCCACGTTTTCACGCCGTTTGGCTTGACGACGAGTTTCAGCCCTTCCCCATCGAATAAATAATAGATCTTTTCTGCCGCTTTTGCGTTGTTTACCTGTGCAATGGTTAGCTGCTTAATGATTTTTGCCATGGTAGGAATTTCATAAAATGGTAGTAAGATTTTGCGCATTGTAAGTTCTTACTTCCATTTTTACTACTAAAAAATGCGATCGCTTGTGAAATTAACTGATCTTTTGAGCAGTATTAAGACACCAAACAAAAACGGTCAAACTATTGATTTTTCAATAAATTTGACCGCTTGTGATCTTTTGTGATGTTGTTTGGTGGTGGAGCTGGGGGGAGTTGAACCCCCGTCCGAAATTACTCTACCTTCAGTACTACACGTTTAGTCTCGTCTTTAATTTCACTTAAGCATGCGGACAGACACGCTAAACTTAAGCTAGTTTGATTCAATTTAGTGCTTCGATCCTCAAACGGTGGCTTCCACACGATCTCGTTTTGGTTTGACTCCGCGTTATCCCCGTCTTACGAGCGGAAGCTGGAGCGCGAAGGCTAAATGCAGGTTATTAAGCTGCTAAAGCGTATTGTTCGTCGTTTGCGACTATTTTTTTGCGGTTTATTTACGAGGCCTACCGCACCTCGACGTGCACCTTGGGCTTCGCTAATCCCGTCGAATCCAGAATCAGCCCCAAAATTGCGTGTTAGTCTAGCAAAAAAAGAAAGGTAGGGAAAGTCGAGATTGATTGAATTTTTGTATGAAAGCTAGAATAACCTTAAATATTGTCTATTTATTATTGGCTTATTACCTTATTAACAATTCATCTCTAAATTGATTGGAGACGATCATTGATTTTTTATGGACGGGAGGCTTGATAATGGCGTTAATTAATTGGCATTATTTCACGCTTTATTTTTGATGATAGGAGCTATAGATTTGTAAATTATGGCAAAATTAAAGATATTTACGAATTCCTAAAAATATAACACAGCATATATGCTATAATTAGCTCCTAAACTTTTTGGAAAATGTTATCTTATTCTAGTATTTATCATCAATGATTTTATAAAATTTCTTGCATATTAAATTTTTATCACTATAATGTGGCACATATTTCGGACGCGGGGTGGAGCAGCTTGGTAGCTCGTCGGGCTCATAACCCGAAGGTCGTTGGTTCAAATCCAGCCCCCGCAACCAATAATAAGTTCAGTAAAAGAACCCCAGTTTTGGGGTTTTTTTCTATAAGAAATTTAGTAACTGGGCTTAGGTTCTTATGAACCTAACCCTTTTTTTATGCCTGAGATTTAATAAACTATCTTCTTACTATTACTAAAATAGAGGGATAAGTATTGTTTAGGATAAGGTTTCATAAGGTTATGATATAGTGCGGTGAATTACACCCTATATAGGAGTATAAATTGGCTACATTAGAACAAAATTTACAAGAAATGCTACAAGATGCGGTAGAGGATTTAGGCTGTGAATTGTGGGGAATTGAGTGTCAGCGCGTGGGTCGTTTTATGACAGTTCGTTTATTTATAGATAAAGATGGTGGTGTGACAGTTGATGATTGTGCTGATGTAAGTCGTCAAGTGAGCGCAATTTTAGACGTGGAAGATCCAATTGCGGATAAATATAATCTAGAAGTGTCGTCACCTGGTTTAGATCGTCCGCTATTTACCTTGCCGCAATTTGAACGCTATATTGGGCAAGATATCGCTGTGCATTTGCGAATTCCAGTGATGGAACGCCGTAAATGGCAAGGTAAGTTAGAGCGTATTGAAAAGGATATGATTACTTTAATCGTTGATGATCAAGAACAAATTTTAGTCTTCGGAAACATTCAAAAAGCGAATGTTGTTGCAAAATTTTAAAAGGAGAAAAAGAGAAATGAGTAAAGAAATTTTACTGGCGGCGGAAGCTGTATCCAATGAAAAATTATTACCACGTGAGAAAATTTTTGAAGCATTAGAGAGTGCGATTGCGATTTCCACTAAGAAGAAGTTTGAATATGAAACGGATATTCGCGTTTCAATTAATCCCAAAACAGGAGAATTTGATACTTTTCGCCGTTGGTTAGTCGTAGATGAAGTAAAAGTACCAACGAAGGAAATTACTTTGGAAGCGGCGCAATTTGATGATCCAAATTTGCAACTTGGAGAGTATGTAGAAGATCAAATTGAATCTATTGCATTTGACCGTATTGCAATGCAAACGGCACGTCAAGTTATTAGCACTAAAATTCGTGAAGCCGAACGTGCAAAAGTGGTTGAACAATTTCGTGAAGAAGAAGGAAAAATTGTAACAGGCACTGTAAAAAAAGTAAGTCGAGACAGTATTATTTTAGATCTTGGCAATAAAGCGGAAGCGATGATTGCACGTGAAGATATGTTACCACGTGAAAACTTCCGTCCGGGAGATCGTGTTCGTGGGGTACTTTATAAAGTAAATCCTGAAGGCAAAACTGCACAATTATTTGTGACACGTTCTAAACCAGAAATGTTGATCGAATTATTCCGTATTGAAGTGCCTGAAATTGGCGAAGAAATGATTGAAATTCGTGGTGCAGCTCGTGATGCTGGCTCTCGCGCTAAAATTGCAGTGAAATCAAATGATAAGCGAATTGATCCTGTTGGTGCTTGTGTAGGAATGCGTGGTGCGCGTGTTCAGGTAATTACGAATGAACTTGGTGGCGAGCGTGTAGATATCGTGCTTTGGGATGACAATCCCGCGCAATTTGTGATTAATGCGATGGCACCTGCGGATGTTTCTTCTATTATCGTTGATGAAGATAATCATTCTATGGATATTGCTGTTGAAGCTGATAATCTTGCTCAAGCCATTGGTCGTAATGGTCAAAACGTGCGTTTAGCAACACAATTAACGGGTTGGACACTAAACGTAATGACGACTGATGAGTTAAATGCTAAGCATCAAGCAGAAGATAAAAAAGTGTTAAATTTATTTATTAACGCATTAGAACTTGATGAAGAATTTGCTCAAATCCTTGTAGAAGAAGGCTTCACAAGTTTAGAAGAAATTGCTTATGTGCCAATGAATGAATTGACAGCAATTGATGGTTTGGAAGATGAAGATCTTGTTGAAGAGCTTCAAACTCGTGCTAAAAATGCGATTACAGCCGCAGCAGTAGCTGAAGAAGAAGCACTGAAAAAAGCGAATGTTGAAGATCGTTTATTGAATTTAGAGGGAATGAATCGTCACGTTGCAATCAAACTAGCAGAAAAACAAATTACCACCCTTGAAGAACTCGCAGAACAAGGCGTTGATGATTTAACTGATATTGAAGAATTAACCGCAGAACAGGCCGCAGATTTAATTATGGCTGCACGTAATATTTGTTGGTTTGGCGAAGAATAAGGAGAGCAGTAATGACTGAAGATGTTAAGGCTGATGCGCCAAAAAAATTAAGCATTCAACGCAGAACAAAAACAACAGTGAGCAGCACCACAACTGGCGGTAAAAGCAAAGAAGTACAAGTAGAAGTACGTAAAAAACGCACAGTAAAAACTGATATTGCTCAACAAGAAGAAGCAAAATTAAAAGCACAGCAAGAAGCGGAAGCGAAAAAAATTACTGAACAAAAAGCAGTAGAAGAAAAAGCTCGTTTAGAAGCTGAAAAAGTGAAAGCTGAAACTGCTAAGCCAGTAAAAAGTGCGGTAGATTCTAAAGTGAAATCTGTTGATCCTGAAAAAGAGAAACGTAAAGCAGAAGAAGCAGAACTTCGTCGTAAAGCTGAAGAATTAGCTCGTCAAAAAGCAGAAGAACAAGCTCGTCGTGCAGTAGAAGAAGCGAAACGTTATGCTGAAGCAGATGATTCAGACAATGAATCTTCTTCAGAAGACTATTCTGATTACAATCTAAGTTCAAGATATGCACTTGAAGCAGAAGATGAAGAAGATCGTCGTAATGAAAATCGTGGTCGTGGCAAAAATAAAGTAGCGAAAGCGAAAAAAGGCGGTCGCGACGATGAAAATAGCAAAAACTCGAAAAACGAGCGCGAATCTAATCGTAAAAATCAAAAAGACGCTAAGTTTGGTAAAGGTAAAAATGGCAAAAAAGGTGCCGCACTTCAACAAGCCTTTACTAAACCTGCTCAAGTAGTTAAATCGGATGTAGTCATTGGAGAAACCATTACGGTTGCAGAACTTGCGAATAAGATGGCGGTAAAAGCTACAGAGATCATCAAAATGATGATGAAGATGGGCGAAATGGTTACTATCAACCAAGTTATCGACCAAGAAACCGCTCAATTAGTAGCAGAAGAACTTGGTCATAAAGTGATTCTTCGTAATGAAAATGAGCTTGAAGAAGCGGTATTAGGCGATCGTGATGTAAACGCAGAAAAAGTAACCCGTGCGCCAGTTGTAACCATCATGGGTCACGTTGATCATGGTAAAACCTCTTTACTTGACTATATTCGTAAAGCGAAAGTTGCTGCAGGCGAAGCGGGTGGTATTACTCAACATATCGGTGCGTATCACGTAGAAATGGATGATGGCAAAATGATCACCTTCTTGGATACGCCAGGACACGCAGCGTTTACTTCTATGCGTGCACGTGGTGCAAAAGCAACAGATATCGTTGTTCTTGTTGTTGCGGCCGATGATGGTGTGATGCCTCAAACTATCGAAGCGATTCAACACGCAAAAGCAGCGGGTGCACCTTTAGTGGTTGCAGTAAATAAAATCGATAAACCAGAAGCAAATCTAGATCGTGTTGAGCAAGAATTATTACAACATGATGTCATTTCTGAGAAATTCGGTGGTGATGTGCAATTCGTTCCAGTATCGGCGAAGAAAGGTACAGGGGTTGATGATTTATTAGATGCAATCTTGCTTCAATCTGAAGTGCTTGAATTGACTGCTGTAAAAGACGGCATGGCAAGTGGTGTAGTCATTGAATCTTACTTGGATAAAGGTCGTGGCCCTGTGGCAACTATCTTGGTTCAATCAGGTACACTACGTAAGGGTGACATCGTACTTTGTGGTTTTGAATATGGCCGTGTGCGCGCAATGCGTGATGAAAACGGGAAAGAAGTGGATGAAGCAGGGCCTTCAATTCCAGTTGAATTATTAGGTCTTTCAGGTGTGCCTGCAGCGGGTGATGAAGCAACCGTTGTACGTGATGAGAAAAAAGCACGTGAAGTGGCGTTATATCGTCAAGGTAAGTTCCGTGAAGTGAAATTAGCTCGTCAGCAAAAAGCGAAACTTGAAAATATGTTTAGCAATATGTCTGAAGGCGATGTGGCTGAATTGAACGTTATTGTGAAAGCGGATGTACAAGGCTCTGTAGAGGCGATTGTTCAAGCGTTAAATGAACTTTCTACCAATGAAGTAAAAGTTAAAGTTGTTGGTTCAGGTGTAGGTGGTATTACTGAAACTGATGCAACTTTAGCTACCGCATCTAATGCCATCATTGTTGGCTTTAATGTTCGAGCGGATGCAACAGCTCGTCGTGTCATTGAAGCTGAAAACATTGATTTACGTTACTACTCAATCATCTATGAATTGTTGAATGAAATTAAAGCAGCAATGAGCGGTATGTTAGAGCCTGAATTTAAACAAGAAATTATTGGCTTAGCTGAAGTTCGTGATGTATTCCGTCATCCGAAATTTGGTGCAATCGCAGGTTGTATGGTAACCGAGGGTGTAGTGAAACGTAACAACCCAATCCGTGTATTACGTGACAACGTCGTTATATTTGAAGGGGAATTAGAATCTCTTCGCCGTTTCAAAGACGACGTATCTGAAGTTCGTAATGGTATGGAATGTGGTATCGGCGTGAAAAACTACAATGATGTAAAAGTCGGCGACCAAATTGAGGTATTTGAAGTGGTTGAAGTTAAACGTTCAATCTAACTTTTAACAAAATAAAGGGCGGTTAAAAATCATAGTGTTTTTAATCGCCCTTTTGTTATTAAATAAACCGCATCAAAATTATAAACCAGTTAAATCCTCAGCAATTTCTTCAGCTTGTTTAATCACATAAGTTACCGCTTCTTCCTGTTTATCGGGTGGATATTTGTAGCGTTGTAGTGCGCGTTTAACGAGAATACGCATTTTTGCCCGTACAGCCTCTTTGTACTGCCAGTCGATTGTGACCGATTTTCTAAGTGTTTCCGTGATTTCTTTCGCCAGTTTAGAAAGCACTTCATCACCCATCAAATCTTTTGCACTTTGATTTTGAGATAGAGCTTCATAGAAGGCTAGTTCTTCCTTGGTTAATCCTAGTTTTTTCCCTAATGCTAAACGTTCTTGGAAATCTTGGCTCATTTTAAAGAGTTCGTCCAAAATCTCTACCACAGTCAAATTGTGATTGTGGTATTGATTCAATGCTTCCTTCAAACGCCGTTCAAAATCTTTTTGCAAGGTTAAGTTTGTGCCTGATTTAACTTTAATTTCACTTGCCAAATAACGCTCCATCGCGCTAACCCATAAATTTTTAGTTGGGCTATTTTTTACAGTTTGTAAAAATTCCTCGGAAAGCAAACTGATTTGTGGTTGTGGTTTTTCTAGCAGATCGAATAAATCAATCACGCCTTCAGAATACACAGTTTGATTGACCAATTTTTTCAATAAAATCTGTCTTTCATTTGTGCCTGTGCCTTTTTGTTCACGTTTAGTTAAAATTGCCCGTACGGCATCATAAAAGGCGATTTCTTGGTTATACGGCTCAACTTCAGCCAATGCGCCGCACAGCATATAGCCTTTTTTTACCAAGCCTGCCGCTTTCAAAAAGGCTTTTTTGCGTGGTTCGGTTTCTTTTTTATTAAACCAATGCTGCTCGTGCGCTTTGCCATCAAACGGTAATTGATCAAGGCTTAAAATATGGTTGGCGGCAAAACGAATCGCCATCAAAAGATCATTCGGATTATCTTTTTCTAAGACCGTCTGAACATCAAAGGTTTTCCCCTCAACTGGCGTTGCAAACAGGCTGCGGATAACTTCTAAATGCTCTTTCATTTTAAAGAATACATCAATCACGCTATCAGCCAGTTTGCCCTTGCCTTGTGAGTTTGTATATTGCCGAGTGGCTTTTTCGAGCTCGTCAGCAATGCCTACATAATCCACAATCAAGCCGCCATTTTCTCGGCTTTTATTGCGGAATACACGGTTTACTCGTGCGATGGCTTGCATTAGGTTATGCCCCTTCATTGGCTTATCAAGATACATAGTGTTACAGCACGGTGCATCAAAGCCTGTCAGCCACATATCACGCACAATCACCACCTTCAGCGGATCGTTCGGGTCTTTAAAGCGGCGTTCTAACGTTTGCTTTTCCTGCTTACTGTAAATATGCTTTTGCATTTCGGGCGTATCGCTTGCCGAACCTGTCATCACAATTTTAATCGCCCCTTCGTTAATATTGTCCGAATGCCATTCAGGGCGCAATTTGATGATTTCATTGTATAAGTCCACGCAAATCTGACGGCTGGAAACCACCATCATCGCTTTGCTGTCCACCACTTCATTGCGTTTTGCAAAATGTTGCACAAAATCGCTCGCTAAATCATGCAATCGTGCTTCTGAGCCGAACAATTTTTCTCGCAAGCGTAATTTCGGGTTTTCTTCGCCTTCCAGCAGTTCATCAATTTCTGCAAATAATTCATCGTGATTAGCATTCTCCGCTAGCTTGATTTGGCGAGCTTCGTAAATAATCGGCACGGTTGCGCCATCTTCCACCGCATCTTGCAAGTCATAAATGGACACATAACGACCGAACACATCTTGCGTGTCCTTATCTTCAAGGCTAATTGGCGTACCTGTAAAACCAATAAACGAGGCATTAGGTAAAGCATCACGCAAATGGCGAGCATAACCTGTCTGAAACTTGCCGTTATGCAGCTTTTGCGTAAAGCCATATTGGCTGCGGTGAGCCTCATCGCTGATCACAATAATATTGTTGCGCTCATTTAAAATAGGGAAGCGGCTTTCTTCCTCATTTAGGGCGAATTTCTGAATTGTCGTAAAAAACACGCCGCCGACTTCATTTTGTGCGAGCAGTTGGCGCAGTTGATCACGGTCTTCTACTTGCTGCGGTGTTTGTTTGATTAAATCTTTGCCTGAAGAAAAGGTTTGGAAGAGCTGACCGTCTAAATCGTTGCGGTCGGTAACCACTACAATGGTAGGATTTTTCAATTCAGGCTGTGCAAGCAGTTTGCCTGCATAAAACAGCATCGAAATCGACTTGCCCGAACCCTGCGTGTGCCACATCACACCAATGCGTTTATCGCCTTGCTCGCTTGTGGCAAAAATCGTGGATTCTACCGCTTCATTTACGCCGTAATATTGATGGTACGCCGCGATTTTTTTAATGGTTTTGCCAACGGAATCCCGTTCAAACAAGACGAAATAGCGGATATAGTCCAATAAATCCTCAGGCTTTAGCAAGCCATTAAGCAGGCTTTGCAACTCATCGTCAAAATATAACCGCGCGCTTTTATTTTTTTCATCGACCACTTTCCACGGCGTAAAACGTTGGAAATCTGCCGAAAGCGAACCCAAACGGGCGACAATGCCGTCTGAAATAATCAGAGCTTGGTTGTAAACAAACAGCTCGGCAATTTCATCTTTATAGGTTTCAAATTGATTAAACGCCTGCAACAAATCCGCCGATTCACGCAGCGGATTTTTGAGCTCAAATACCACCAACGGTAAGCCATTGACAAAGCCGATAATATCGGGAATTCGTTTACCTCCTTTGCGGCTGCGGATTTCCAATTGATTGACGGCGACAAAACGGTTGTTTCCCCAATGCTCGAAATCCACCAAACGTGCCATCTCGATTTTCTGCTCATTTTGTCCGTGGCTATTGGGAGCCTGATATTCCACCCGCACGCCATCACGCAGCAGTTTATAAAACGCCTGATTGCGTACCACCAAGTCGCCAATATCGCTTTTCGTTGCCGATTTCACTACAGAATCCACCGCACTTTCAGGCAGCTGAGGATTAAGTTTACGCACCGCCTCACGCAGTTGCTCAACAAAGACTACGCCGCTCAAATCGCCACGAGCAAACTCGCCCTCATGAACAGGCAAGTCTTTACCATAGCGATATTCCCAACCGAGGGATTGCAGGCGTTGAAGGGTAAGTTGTTCGATGTCGTTTTCGTTGAGCATAGGTGTTCCTTACTTGATTTTATAGAGGATCGGCATTACTAAAATCATCCCATTTCCTTTTTTATGAAAGCTGGAAATGTTGTTGAGTATCATCTCCACAGGTTTATTTTCTAGTGTTGATAATTTAGTTCAACATCTTGTTCAAGCTTATTTTTATAATTTTCTAATTTTTGGATAAGTTTTATTTGCTTATCTTTAATGGAATTCAGGGAACGCATTGTTCGCTCGTAACGTATTCTTTCCGTAACAAGTTTTTTTTCTAATGTCGCTAATTTAAGTTCTTGCTCAGCCTTATATTTATTTTCAAGACGTTGTAGTTTTTGCTCTAATTCTATAACCTTATCTTCTTCTTTAAGCTGTGATATTTTGACCATAATAATAGGTATAGCAATCCCAAATGAGATAGCAATAAAATAACAAAAAACTGTACCTACCATTGATATACTCCTATTTATTCTTGATATTCTTAGGTGGAAAAGGAATCATGCTTGATGTTAGCATCGCAATTTCTTGATTTATATAGACAAGATTTTCTTGCCTTTCATTATTTTCATTTGTGAGTTGTTGAATTTCTGCATCCCAAATAGCTTGTTGTTTTTCTAATGATTCTTTTTTTTCAATTACTTCTTGTGATTCTGTTTTTTTTGATATTTCATCTATTTTTATGTTAATTTCACATTCTTTTGATGAAAGACTGTTTTTTGAAAAAAAAACAGAATAAATAAGATAAATTGGCACAATGATAAATGACATAATACAAAGTGTATATAAAAACACGAACAATGGGTGCCAAGGGTCACTAAGCATGACCATAAAAAGTACTAAAATACCGAAAGATATAATCCAAGGGCCTATTAGTGCAATCATTAATTTCCTCCTATGTTTTAAAGTATTTTCTATTGATTAATCCTGATATTCTAAATTAATCTCTGCAATCGCATTATCAATGCCAATTTCACAAAGTTTTATTTTTCCTAATAAATCAGGATAAATTGTTGAAGCATCAATATTAATTGAGGCAAGATAAGCTAAAACATCTTTTCTTAACTTACTGGAAATTAACATTTTACTTAATCTGTGAAACACATGTCCATTGCCAAAATTTGTGTTCAGTTTGGCGATATCTTCAAATTCAATCGATGATAATTTTGTAAAAACACCTTTTTGTGCATTAATCCGATTTCCAATTTTAATTTCTGGCTCAATAATGAGTTTTTCACCAAAATTAAAAAACTCATTTAATTCATAAATAACACGATATTGGTTTTCTTCCTGACTTTCAAAACTTTCAAAAGCAAAATAAAGTGCAACAAAGAAAGATTTTGTCCAATCTAATAAAGGTGTTTTTAACTGATAATGTTGTGCAAATGCCCAAATATTATCATCTTTGAGATTGCTTGGTAATAAAATATAACCATCAATACTTTGATTGATAAGAATACGTTTGCAATGCTCAAAATATTTTTCTTGCAGCTTTTCATAATCTTTTCGAATGTCAATTTGGTTACCAAACTTTTCTAAATATCGCTCTAAAGTTGATTGTAAGCAATAATCTACATGGCTATGCCCACGATAAAATCTCGCATAATTGGTTGAACTATCACTTGCTAAGGGAATTTGTTTGAATTCATCTGGTGTTTCTTCATCAAATTTATAACTATAACTAAAAACAAATCTTTTGAATTCATCTAACGTATTGATTTCAGCAATAACAGGGACTTTATCTTTTCCTATAAATTTTAAATCTACCATTTTAAATTTCTCCATTTAATAATTTAGGTAACAATAAATCCCTTGTTTGGGCTAAAGTTTCATTTTCAATATTATTCTGATATATCTGGTTATAGAGTGTACCTAAATATTTTTTACATACTTCATTTATTTTTTCTGATGGAACTAAAATCTGAACTGCTGCCATATTTGCAATAGTCATTTGAGGTTGTGCACTACCAGAGGTTAATTCAGTAAGATTCTGTAACTTCAATACCTCATAAATATAAAAATAACTTAATCCGCTTTTTTCATGTTCAATAACAAGAGAATTATTTGTTACAAATGAATATGGCAATGAATATAAAACCTTACCTGAAGCAGCTCCACGACAAGAAACTAATGTTTGTGGAGTTTCATATAAGAATTTATCGTAATATCCAATAACTCCATTTCCACCAAAAACAGGATAACCTTCTTTAATTAACTTTGTAGTAGGTAAATTTTTACCATAAACAATATTGCAAATATCTTTTAAATATTGATATTCCCACCCCTTCGGCACTTCAACCCCATCAATCTCCACCATCTCACACGGAAACGCTTTGGCGGTTTCGGCTAGTTCGGCGTAGCGTTCAGGCTGTGTTTGTGAAAGTGCGGTCAGTTCTTCGGGTATTTTTCCGCTGATTGCCTGCATGGCGGCGAGTTCCGCTTGTTCAAGACTCAGGCCGTCTGAAAGGGCTTGGACTTTGGCACACACGGGGTCGAAATCGACAAACCAGCTTTTAAACAGCGCTTGGGCGATTTGTTCCAAGGTTTGGTTGATTTGGGTGTTGAGGTCTATTTTTTGGTCAAAACCAAGCAAAATTTCCCCAACTTTTATTTTGTTGATATTTAAATCAGGAAGAGAAATAGATTTTAAAATAGTTTGATTTAAAAGAGGTTGGCCAGATCCTACACGCATGCTATTTAAATTTAAGGATTTTAAATAATAAAACCAAAAAATACTTTCTTTTAAATTCATACTTCTTGCGGATATTGCATTATCTGTTACCCAACATTTCTTATCTGAAAAATGTACACTTCCACAATATGAGCCAACTCTTCCAATAATAATTGTATTTTCATCAGAGTTATATTCAGATGAATAACCAATTATTCCGTTAGCTCCATAGACAGGATAAAAACCAGTATCTGTTCTGTCTGGTGAAGTTTTTCCATTAGAAAACTTCAGGTGTTGCCCTAAATTACTCATACCCCAATCCCCCTAAATTCTTCTTAATTTCCGCTTCCAATTCCGCACTTTTCGCAAATTGCTCCTTCAAAAGAGCGGTCAGATTTTGCATTTTTTCTGCAAATGGCACGCCGTCGTCTTCTTGTTCTGCGGTGCCGACATAGCGTCCCGGTGTGAGGACGAAGTCGTTGTCTTTAATTTCTTCTAACGTAGCGGATTTGCAGAAAGCGGCTTGGTCTTCATAGCCGTCTGATGTTTGCCAAGCATGGAGGGTGTTGGCAATTTTGGCGATGTCATCAGCGGTGAAATCACGCAATACACGGTCTTTCATATAGCCGATTTGGCGGGCATCGATAAACAACACTTCGCCTTTACGTTTTTTGTTGCGGTTTAAAAACCAAATACAGGCGGGGATTTGGGTGTTGGTGAAGAGCTGACCGGGCAGGGCAACCATACATTCGATCAAGTCGGCATTGATGATGGCTTTGCGGATTTCACCTTCGTTGTTGGTTTGGCTGCTCATGGAGCCGTTGGCCAGCAATAATGCCATTTTGCCGTTTGGCGAGAGGTGGTAAATCATGTGTTGCAGCCAAGCGAAGTTGGCGTTGCCTTTAGGCGGTGTGCCGTATGCCCAACGAGGGTCGTCGGCCAGGGATTCACTCCACCAATCGCTGATATTGAATGGCGGGTTTGCCATAATGAAATCCATCTTTTTGTCGATGTGTTGCGGCTGGGTGAAGCTGTCGGCGTTGTGTTTGCCGAAGTCGTAATCAATGCCACGAATCGCCATATTCATGGCTGCGAGCTTCCAGGTGGTTGGGTTGAATTCTTGCCCGTAGATGGAAACGTTGTTGATGTTGCCTTGATGGGCGGTGATAAAGCGTTCGGTTTGCACGAAAAAGCCGCCACTGCCCATGGCTGGGTCATACACGCGGCCCAGAGTATGGCTCGAGCATTTCGACAATCAGGGAAACAATGGATTTCGGCGTGAAATATTGGCCGCCGCGTTTGCCTTCTGCTTGGGCAAAACGACCGAGGAAGTATTCGTAAACATGCCCGAGAATGTCTTTTGCGCCTAAATGTACCGGCTCGCCGTTGTAAGTTGGACGGGTAAAGTGGGTATCGGAGAAGAGGATAATCAGCCCGCGCAAGGTGTCTTCGTTTACGGCATAGCCGCTGATGCGTTGGAGTACGCCTTTCAGTTTTTCGTTGTCTTTTTCAATGGCATCGAAGGCATCGTCAATCAGTTTTGCCACGCCAGAAAATTTTCCACCCCAAGGCAATTCTGCCCCAGTGTTGAGAATAGAGACTTCTTGTAAGGCTTGCCAACGTGCAGAAGCTGGCACCCAAAATACGTTATCCGCGGTGTAATAATCACGGTTTTCTAGTTCTGCGGTTAAGGCATCTTGATATTCTTCTTCAGTATCAAAAAAAGTGCGGTCAAGATAGAGTGGGCTTTCAGTATCGGAAAGTTCCGCCTGAATTTTTTCCTGTTGATGGGTGAAACTATCGGAAATGTATTTTAAAAAGATAAGACCAAGAACGATATGTTTATAGTTAGCGGCATCAAGTTGTTGGCGGAGTTTATCAGCAGATGACCAAAGTTTTTCATCTAATTCATTTAAAAATGCTTGTTGTAATGTGTGATTTTCATCGACAATCTTGGTCGTCTCGTCTCGCTTGCATAAATTATGCCCTCTGTAAAGTGATTTTTATCGGAAGTTTGAATATTCAAACAAATTATCAGGTGTCATTTTATCGAAAAACAGTATTAAGTTGAAAGGGATTTTTGCGTGCTAAATTCAATGATTTCCAGTAGAATGAGGCACTTTTATAAATAAGGAATAACTATGGCAAGAGAATTTAAACGTAGCGATCGCGTCGCTCAAGAAATACAAAAAGAAATAGCAGTCATTTTACAACGCGAAGTGAAAGATCCCCGTATTGGGATGGTGACGGTTTCTGATGTGGAAGTGTCGAGCGATTTATCTTACGCAAAAATCTTTGTGACTTTTTTATTCGATCACGATGAAACGGCAATTGAGCAAGGCATGAAAGGCTTAGAAAAAGCATCGCCTTATATTCGTTCATTACTAGGCAAAGCGATGCGTTTACGTATCGTGCCAGAGATTCGCTTTATTTACGATCAATCCTTAGTGGAAGGGATGCGTATGTCAAATCTTGTGACAAATGTTGTGCGTGAAGATGAGAAAAAACACGTTGAGGAAAGCAACTAATGTCTAGACCTCGTAAACGCTGGCGTGATGTTGATGGTGTGTTTTTGTTGGATAAACCACAAGGCATGTCATCAAATGACATTATGCAAAAGGTAAAGCGTTTATTTCAAGCGAACAAAGCCGGGCATACAGGTGCGCTCGATCCTTTGGCAACGGGAATGTTGCCTATTTGCTTGGGTGAAGCAACTAAGTTTTCACAATTTTTGCTTGATGCCGATAAGCGTTATCTTGTTACGGCAAAATTAGGCGAACGTACCGATACTTCCGATGCGGAAGGGCAAGTCGTGGAAACTCGTGAAGTTAATCTTGAAACTCAGCAAATTTTGACCGCACTTGAACAATTTCGTGGCGATATTTTGCAAGTGCCAACAATGTTTTCCGCACTAAAACATAATGGCAAACCGCTTTATGAATATGCGCGTCAAGGTATTACGGTTGAGCGTGAGGCACGCCCAATTACGATTTTTGAACTTAATTTTATTGAATATCACGCGCCTTATTTAACCTTAGAAGTGCATTGTTCAAAAGGCACTTATATTCGCACCTTAGTCGATGATTTGGGTAAAGTGCTAGGTTGTGGCGCGCATGTGACAATGTTACGCCGTACAGCCGTAGCGGATTACCCCGTAGCAGAAATGATGCCAATCAATGAGTTACAACTGCTCGCTGAAAGTTTTCCATTAAGTGAATTAGATCGTCTATTACTGCCAACCGATACCGCAGTAAGTAAATTGCTCGCTTTGCATTTGGATGCAGAGCAGAGTAAAGCCATTGGTTTTGGTCAGCGAGTGAAATTTGCTAATGAACAGCAATTAAGCGGTCAAGTGCGGTTATTTTCAGCGGAGAATTTATTCTTAGGCGTAGCATTAATCGACGGGAATATTATTCGCCCACAACGGTTAATTACACAATCCGCATAACTTCATTGCCTTTCCTGTAAAATTTTAGTAATCTCCTTGTAATTAATTTTTTACAATATATGTAAGATAAACATTACAGGTGAGTTTTATGGAAGCCCTTAAAGATTTACGTTCTGAAATTGATTCGCTTGATCGCGAACTTATCCAACTTTTTGCTAAACGTCTTGAGTTGGTTTCTCAAGTCGGTAAAGTTAAACATCAACATGGATTACCTATTTATGCGCCAGAGCGTGAAATAGCAATGCTCCAAGCGCGTCGTTTAGAAGCTGAAAAAGCAGGCATTTCAGCCGATTTGATTGAAGATGTTTTACGCCGTTTTATGCGCGAATCCTATGCCAATGAAAACCAATTTGGCTTTAAAACCATCAATCCTAATATTCACAAAATTGTTATTGTGGGCGGTTATGGTAAATTAGGCGGCTTATTTGCCCGTTATTTACGAGCATCTGGCTATCCAATTTCTATTTTAGATCGCGAAGATTGGGCGGTGGCTGAAAGTATTTTAGCGAATGCTGATGTCGTGATCGTTTCCGTCCCCATCAATATTACTTTGGAAACGATTGAGCGACTAAAACCTTATTTAACAGAAAATATGTTGCTTGCAGATTTAACTTCTGTTAAGCGTGAACCGCTAGCGAAAATGCTTGAAATCCATACTGGTGCTGTTTTAGGTTTACATCCAATGTTTGGTGCAGACATTGCAAGTATGGCAAAACAAGTGGTTGTACGTTGTGATGGACGTTTTCCTGAACGTTACGAATGGTTACTTGAGCAAATTCAAATTTGGGGCGCAAAAATTTATCAAACCAATGCCACAGAACACGATCACAATATGACTTATATACAAGCCTTGCGCCATTTTTCAACTTTTGCGAATGGTTTACACCTTTCCAAACAGCCCATTAATCTCGCTAATTTATTGGCACTTTCTTCTCCTATTTATCGCTTAGAACTTGCGATGATCGGTCGCTTATTTGCGCAAGATGCAGAGCTTTACGCAGATATTATTATGGATAAGCCAGAAAATTTAGCGGTAATTGAAACGCTAAAACAAACTTACGACGAAGCCTTAACTTTCTTTGAAAAGAATGATCGTCAAGGTTTTATTGATGCTTTCCACAAGGTGCGTGACTGGTTTGGCGATTATTCTGAACAATTCTTAAAAGAAAGCCGTCAGCTATTACAGCAGGCAAATGATTTGAAACAAGGGTAGAGAAAAGTGCGGTGAAATTTCACCGCAGTTTTTTACTGTCTCGCCAATCTTAAATTTTCAGGTAAATTCTCAAAATTAGAGCGGAATGGATTAATGTCTAATCCGCCACGACGGGTATAGCGTGCGTAAACTGTGAGTTTTTCTGGTTTTGCGTAGTGCATTAAATCGCAAAAAATACGTTCGACACATTGTTCGTGGAATTCATTATGTTGGCGGAACGATACAACGTAACGCAATAATTTTTCGTGATCGATTTTTTTACCAACATAGTGAATATGCAAGGTGCCCCAGTCTGGCTGATTGGTAATTAGGCAGTTAGATTTCAATAAATGGCTGACTAATTTTTCTTCGACAATTTCATCAGATACGCAATCTTTCAGCCAATCAGCGTTGAATTCGTAGCTAGTTATTTCAATATCTTGTTCATCAATGCAATCGCCTTGTAAATGATTAATTTTTTGAGCATCATAAACTGCCACTGGATTTAACCGCACTTTTACATCGCCTTGCGCACATTCGCTTAAATCACGTTGCATAGTTTGTTGAACGGCGTTGAAGTCGGCAAATTTGCTTTGGTTAAAGCTATTTAAATAAAGTTTAAAACTTTTTGACTCAATCAAATTTTGGCTTTGATAATCCAGATAAATGTCTGCGATAGCCACTTGTGGTAAGCCTTTTTCGTTGAGCCAAGAGATTTCATAAGCCGTCCAAATATCGGCGCCGATAGTAAATGGTTGGTTTTGAGTAATGCCTAATCCATCACGATTTAACGCGCGTGGCACAGACTGTAATAAAGTGCGGTCATATTGAGAGGCGTATTCCGTTTTTTGACCGAGTTTTAAGGATTTTAAGCTGTTGTCTTGGTAATTCATTTATTTTTCCTTTATATGTTAAAAAATAATTTTGCCTTCCCTTGCTTGCGGGGGAAGGTGGCGCGAAGCGTCGGAAGGGGGCTAAGACTTTATCATTCCAACAGAGAGTTGAGGCATCGACTTAAATTACAAAAAATTCCACGATAGATTCGAAACTAATCGACAGGTATCGCATTTAAAATGAAAGGTATCAAAAATCGCGTTTTTTAACGCCCAATTTGCACCACAAGAAGGGCAGCAACGGGATTTTTCAGATTCTAAAGATTGCCCACCTACACGATATAAATAATAGTAAGTCAGTATGCCTGTTTCTTTTTCTATTTCTTGGGCTAAATATCGTCCGTGTTTTGAAAGCGTGCTTTGGTGCTCCGAAATTTCTGCCAAAGATTGTTGTTCTAATACCGCACCATTCATTTGTAGTTGATCGCAGGCTTGCCAATTTTCTTGCCATTTAATCAGATCTTGGCTTAAGTGCGGTTGATTTTTTAGTTGTTTATACAAAGGGATTGGTGCGAAATTTTCTCCACTATGAATCGGCGAGCAACTTTGTAAATGGGTTGTGTAAAGCACTTGCCAAGCTGGCGACGCATTTTCTGCCGTTTGATCTGAATTGAAATCATCGCCCACAAGTTGAAAACCATCAAAAATTACGCCGCACTTTTCGGCTTCTTGTAATACTCGATTCACTTCTGCGTTATTATTTTGTGGGAAAAGACTATCTTGCTCAGGGCAAATGACACGCATAGCAAAGCCTTGTGCGCCATCTTCTTCCGCTAAATATAAAGGAATTTCACGTCCGATAATTTGCCCGTTATACCGCCATTGATCGATCACTGCATTGAGTAAACGACTTTGTGATTCAATATTATTTTCGAGCGCAGTCAGGCGAAAATAGGTTTCGATTAAATACATAAATTTTTTAATTGCTGTCCGATTTGGTTTAATCCGTTTAAACGCGTTTCACTTAAACGTTGTGAAATGCCGAGTTCGCTAAAAAAGGCAATAATATCAAATGTATTCAATTCATCCGCTGTTTTACCATTGATTTTATTGAATAAAATCCAAAGTAAGCCATTCATAATTCTGGCTTCGCTAAATCCGCTGAATTGAAAAGTGCGGTCATGTTTAGGCATAATTTGAAACCACATTTGTGCTTCGCAGCCAGTAATAGGTTGCATTTGAGCGAGTTCATTATCGCTTGGGCGAGGTAAATTTTTGCCTGCTTGAATAATTAGGCGATAGCGTTCTTCCCAATTTTTAGCTTGTTTTAATTGTTCTATCATTGTAATAAATCCAGTGCTTTATCTAAGGCGGTAAAGAATGCCTCTACATCTTTTTGCGTATTATAAGGTGCAAAAGAAAGACGCAATGTGGTGCGTTCGCCTAAGCGTGCTAAATAAGGCTGGGCACAATGTTCTCCCACTCGGAGCGCAATATTTTGTTCGCTCAAAAGTGTAGAAAGATCGGAACAGTCAATGCCGTCAAATATAAAGCAAACAACGGTGCTTGGTTGAGGAGAATCGAATAATCGGCAATTCTCGTAAGATTTTAACCGCACTTTGACGGATTCAGCCAAGGATATAGCGTACTGTTCTGCTGCGGTAAAATCCCATTTTTGTAGCCAATTTAGTATGGCATTAAATCCAATAACCCCAGCAATATTGGGTGTGCCAGCTTCTAAACGATAAGGTAATTCGGCAAAAGTAATACGATTATTTGACACACGCTCAACCATTTTCCCGCCAAAAAAGAGCGGTTGAAGTTGAGAAAGTGCGGTCAATTTTCCTGTTAAAACGCCAAGTCCATTTGGGCCATAAATTTTATGGGCAGAAAATGCGAGAAAGTCTGCATCTAAGTCTTGTAAATCAATTTTAATATGACTAATCGCTTGTGCTGCATCCACTAAAACCAACGCATGACTATGTTTTCTAATAAGTTGAATCAGGCGTTTAATCGGCTGTTCTGTGCCTGTGACATTTGAAACAAAATTCAGTGCAATGAGTTTTGTTTTTTCAGAAAGGGTAGAAATAAGCACATTTTCATCAATTAACCAATTATCTAAAATCGGTAAAACTCGAATTTTTGCACCGCACTTTTTCGCTGTTTCATGCCAAGTGACAAAATTAGCGTGATGATCTGCTTGGCTAATCAGAATTTCATCTTCTGCATTTAATTGCGGCAGCAATCCATTTGCCACTAAGTTTATTGCGTGAGTTGTACCCGAAGTCCAAATAACAGCGTGTTTATCTTCTGCATGAACCCATTCTTTAACCTGTGTGCGAGCCTGTTCATATTGCGCAGTTTGGGCCGCATCATATTGGCTGCGATGCACCGAACCTGCAGACGCATAAAATTCAGCGGTGCGATCAATTAACACTTGAGGTTTCAACGCGGTGGCGGCGTTATCTAAATAAACAACCGCATCTTCACGTTGGAAATAGGGAAATTCTTGACGGAACGTTTGATAATCAAAAGCCATATTAATTTTTCTCTTGTCTGCGCCATTGACTTGGTTCAATCGGATTATTGTCTGCCCAAAGACCAATTCCTTTGGCTTGTGCATTTTCTTGCGCTTGAAGATAAATCGGATCATGGGAATATTGCTTATAAGCCCATGCCATACCCTGTTTAACCATTTCTAAATTAATATTTTGTTTTTGATAATAAACCACCGCTAAGGTGCGTTGATAGCGATCTTTTCCTTTTCGCGCAAGACGTACATTTTTTTGATAAACCAGATCAGACAAGGTTTTTTTCGATTTTTGCCCAAAGGCTTGAGATTTTTCTGGCGCATCAATTTCGGCTAAACGAACTTTAATGGATTTATTGCCTTTAGTGAGGCAAGTGAGCGTATCGCCATCACTAATTTTAACCACACGACACGTATTTTTTTCGCGAGAACAAGCAGAAAGTACGGTAAAAATAAGTAATAAACTCGTCAATAGTATTTTTCGATTTATCATTTTGCAAAGTTTTTGATCTAAGTCTGGTTATTTTACCGAAAAAATGGCTCAAGTCAGAAAAAAAAGCGTAAAATAATTTTGAAATATTATGAAAATAGTTGAAAAGGTTGTATATGATTCAAAAATTATTTTTATTAGTTCGTTCGTTGGTCATTTTATCTATTATGTTATATCTCGGAAATCTTATTGCTTATTACATTCCATCAGGTGTTCCAGGAAGTATTTGGGGATTGTTATTGCTCTTTTTAGGTTTAACAACACGAGTGATTCATTTAAATTGGATTTATTTAGGCGCAAGTTTGCTAATTCGTTTTATGGCGGTGCTTTTTGTACCAGTGAGCGTGGGAATTATCAAATATTCTGATTTATTGATAGAGCAAATTAATATTTTGCTTGTTCCTAATATTGTGAGTACTTGTGTCACTTTACTTGTTATAGGATTTTTAGGTCATTATTTGTATCAGATGCAATCTTTTACACATAAACGCAAAAAAGTAATAAAACGTAGAGAAAATCAGGTAAAACAAGCGAATTAGTATGTTAGGAAAGTTTATATGCAGCAGTACATTATTTATCTTTATACATTTTTAACAATTTTTGGGTTTTGGCTCGCACTACAAATTAGCAAACGTTGGAAGTCAATGATTTTTAATACTTTTGTTTTAACAGTATTAATTTTGGCGGCGATTTTAGTGATAGGAAAGATTCCTTATGATGATTATATGGCAGGAAATGCACCTATTAATAATTTACTTGGTTTGAGTATCGTTGCTCTCGCATTGCCTCTTTATGAACAACTTCGCCAAATTGCCAAACAATGGAAAATTATTCTTTCAACGGTGGTTATAGCCTCTTTTTTGGCGATGTTAAGTGGCGGGTTTTTAGCATTTCTTTTAGGCGCAACGCCCGAAATGGTCGCTACGGTTTTACCTAAATCCATCACAATGCCTATTGCGATGGAAGTTTCCCGTCATTTAGGCGGCATTCCTGCCGTAACTGCAGTTGGTGTTGTGGTTGCAGGTTTGCAAGGATCGATATTTGGTTATCTTGTATTAAAAAAATTGGGTGTTAAACATCAAGAAGCTATTGGGCTTTCTGTTGGTTCGGTTTCTCACGCGCTCGGTACAGTAAGTTGTATGGAAACGAATCCAACAGCGGGAAGTTACAGTTCTATTTCTCTTGTGCTTTGTGGGATTATTAGTTCTATTCTCGCGCCATTTGTATTTAAGCTGATTTATTTCTTTGTTTAAATATCAATAAAAATTCAACCGCACTTTATTCATTCTAGATTTTATTTGTTCTAGATAAAGTGCGGTTGTTTTTTGCGCTAAATGATTAGATAATGCAGAAAAACGAAATAAAACAAAGCGATATGAAACCACTTATCATTGATTCTTCTTGGACAGAACGTTTTCTTCCTGATCCTCCACGCGAAAAAGATAATCGTCCACCATTTCGTCGTGATCGTGGGCGAATTTTACATTCTGCCGCTTTTCGTTGCTTACAGGCGAAAACTCAAATTCACTCAATTGGCGAAAATGATTTTTATCGTACTCGCTTAACCCATTCTTTGGAAGTTGCACAGATTGGTAGTAGTCTCGTTGCACAACTTAAATTTTTAGAAACCTTTGAAAGCCTTTCGCAAACATTAAATATTGATAAAAATGAGTTACAAAAGCAGTTGAAACCTTTATTGCCAAGTAATGATCTTATTGAGAGTTTGTGTTTTGCACATGATATAGGGCATCCACCTTTTGGGCATGGTGGCGAAACGGCATTAAATTATATGATGGCAGAGCAGGGCGGTTTTGAAGGCAATGCGCAAACCTTTAGAATTTTAACAAAACTTGAGCCTTACACTGAAAATGCAGGGATGAATCTAACGCGCCGAACACTATTGGGTGTAGTGAAATATCCCGCATTGTTAGATGTGGCTTCGCCTCAATATGCAGAACTTAATTTTTCTCGCAATATTGATCCTCGTTTTGTGCGTATTCACGATTGGATTCCAGGAAAAGGCATTTTCCGTGATGATTTAAAAATGTTTAATTGGTTGCTGGAAAATCTTTCTGAAAATGACCGCACTTTATTCTGTCAATTTAAAAAAGTGCGGGAAAATCCAGCTGAATCTTTACATACTCGTTTTAAATCACTGGATTGCAGCATTATGGAATTGGCAGATGATATTGCCTATGGCGTACATGATTTAGAAGATGCGATTGTGACTGGCGTGGTCAATCCTCATCAATGGCAAGCGGCACATTCCGCATTAAAACAAATCCCTTCAGCTTGGTTGCAAGAAAATATTGATTCAATTAGCCAACGACTTTTCTCTGATAAACATTTTGAACGAAAACAAGCCATTGGTGCATTGGTGAACTTTTTTATTACTAATGTGCGGTGGAAATTAACGGCAAATTTTGATGAACCTTTGTTACGTTATAACGCAGAGTTGTTACCTGAAGTGATTGCTGCACTTGGTGTATTTAAAAAATTTGTTTGGGATTATGTTATTCGCGATGTAGATACTCAACGAATCGAATATAAAGGGCAGAGAATGCTAACAGAAATGTTCCAAATTTTTGAATCTGATCCAGAGCGTTTATTACCGCGAAATACTGCAAATCGTTGGCGTAATGCCCCTGAAGAAAGGAAGAAGCGGATTATTTGCGATTATATTGCAGGTATGTCGGATGCACACGCATTGCGGGTATATCAACAACTTTGATTTAAAAGAGAATCCCATCGAATTGATGGGATTTTTTATGCAAACCGTATAGAATAGTGCGGTTAATTTTCACTGAATTTTTATGGGGCAGTTGTGGCATTAATTAGTTTAACCAATGGATATCTTTCCTTTAGTGATGCACCTTTGTTAGATCACGCAGAACTACATATTGAACCGAATGAACGTGTTTGTTTAGTTGGGCGTAACGGTGCAGGTAAATCAACTTTATTGAAAATCATCGCAGGCGATGTGCTTATGGATGATGGCAAAATCCAATACGAAAAAGATCTTGTGGTTTCTCGTTTAGAACAAGACCCACCGCGTAATGCACAAGGCAATATTTTTGATTATGTCGCGGAAGGCGTAGGGCATTTAACGGATTTATTGAAAGAATATCATCAGATTTCTGTTCAATTGGAAGAAAATTACAGTGATCAAATTTTAAGTCAATTAGAGCAAGTTCAGGCTAAATTAGAACACGCTGATGGCTGGCGATTTGAAAATAAAATCAATGAAGTGCTGTTAAAACTAGGTTTAAATCCAAACACAAAATTATCCGCACTTTCGGGCGGTTGGTTACGCAAAGCGGCACTAGCACGTGCATTGGTGTGCGATCCTGATGTGTTATTACTCGATGAACCAACCAACCACTTGGATGTGGAAGCTATTGAATGGCTGGAGAATTTCTTACTGGATTTCCAAGGTAGCATTGTATTTATTTCCCATGACCGTTCTT
>ERZ1023420.116-NODE-116-length-37615-cov-23.060410_pt1 | contig 37615 bp, 36 predicted proteins | sample MGYA00380512_ERZ1023420 | MGnify/ENA primary metagenome ERZ1023420 (study PRJEB33173, sample SAMEA4830390) | metagenome | study: EMG produced TPA metagenomics assembly of the PRJEB25223 data set... | reverse complement strand
CGCTAAAGAGCTTAACTTCTGTGTTCGGCATGGGAACAGGTGTGACCTCTTTGCTATTGCCACCAGACAAAATAACTTACTCAATTAATGATACATTGTTTAACGATTATTTGCAATAGTCAATTTTACACTATCTTTAAATTTTCTTTACAAGATCTTCACTTGAATATTTGTTATGTAATAACTCGTTTTTGACGACTTTTATATATTACAACGTTTTAACATTTAAGTCAATAGCTTTTCAAACATTTACTTAAATTATTTTGTTGCATTTGTTAAGCCGTATCTCGTTTCTTTAACTCGACTTGAACTATCTTACCATATAGAAACTGACTTTTCCATCCTTTTTTCAGTTTATTTTTATATTTTTATAGCAGAATCTTACTTAAATGTATCTTATTACTTTAAAGAATTAAATTCATGTACTGATTTTCTTTTAAGTTATATTATATTCGCGATAAACACGCCTTGTAAATAGCATAAAAAAAGATCAATCTTCACACATCAATTACATGATGTATAAAGATTGATCCAGTTCTATTATATTTATCGCTATTATTTTTGTCTCATATAAGGGAACAGTAATACGTCTCTAATAGAGGCAGAATCTGTAAGTAACATAACCAATCTGTCAATTCCGATTCCTAATCCACCTGTAGGAGGCATACCATATTCTAACGCCTCGATAAAGTCTTCATCCATTTCATGTGCTTCATCGTTGCCTTGTTCTTTTTCTACTAATTGCGCTTCAAATCTTGCTCTTTGATCGATTGGATCATTTAATTCAGTAAATGCATTACCGTGTTCTCTTCCAACAATAAACAACTCAAAGCGATCTGTAAATCTTGGATCTTCCGCATTTTTCTTAGCTAATGGAGAGATTTCAATTGGGTGACCATATATAAATGTTGGTTGAATGAGTGTTTCTTCAACTTTTTGTTCAAAGAACTCATTTAATATATGACCATATTTCATATTATCTGTAATTTCTATGCCGTGTTCTTTAGCAGCTATTTTCGCATCTTCGTCACTTTGAATGTTGAAGAAGTCGACACCCGTTTCTTCTTTAACGGCATCGGCCATATGGATTCGTTTCCATTTAGATTCTAAATCTATTGTTTCTTCTCCATACGTTACTTTCGCAGTACCTAATACTTTTTCAGATATATGTCTAATCATATTTTCTGTAATATCCATAATATCATGATAATCAGCGTAAGCTTCATATAATTCAATCATAGTAAATTCCGGATTATGTCTTGTAGACACACCTTCATTTCTAAATACACGACCTATTTCATAAACTTTTTCTAATCCACCAACAATTAAACGTTTCAAATGTAATTCAATCGCAATTCTCATATATAAGGTAGCGTCTAACGCATTATGATGTGTAACGAAAGGACGTGCAGCTGCTCCACCTGCGATTTGGTGCATCATAGGTGTTTCTACTTCTAAAAATCCTTGTTGATTTAAATAGTTACGCATCTCTTGCAATATTTTACTACGTTTAATGAATGTTTGTGTACTATCTTGGTTAGTAATTAAGTCTAAATAACGCTGACGATAACGTTGTTCTATATCTTGTAAGCCATGGAACTTATCTGGGAGTGGACGTAAGGCTTTTGTTAATAAAGTGAATGACTGTGCTTTAACTGATAGTTCACCAGTGTTAGTTTTAAACATTACGCCTTCCACGCCTACTATATCTCCAAGATCTGCAGAATTCCAAATAGCAAATTGATCTTCACCTACTTGGTCTTTTCTTACATAAATCTGTATTTGACCACTTAAATCTTGAACGTGTGCAAAGCCCGCTTTACCTTTTCCGCGTTTCGTCATTAAACGTCCAGCAATACTTACATGACTTTCTTCTTCTTTTTCATGTAATTCTTCTTTGCTAAATTGATCCCAGTCTTCATGTAATGGGGTTGCCATTGAAGTACGATCAAATTTTTGACCAAATGGATCTATTCCTAAATCATATAGTTCTTGTAATTTTTGGCGACGGACCTGCATTTGGTCATTCATTTCTTCTGACATAACTTTCTCTCCTTTATGCTTCTTGTTCTACTTTCACTTTCTATTGCTTGGACTTCTAATTGAAATATTTAAATAAAAATGATCATTTATTACCGAATTTCAACTTAACAAAACATTTTCTGCTTTGTTTATTCTTAGAAGTGAGTATCCTTAAGGATAGCTAAACACATTCATATGTACTTCTCACATTCCAACTTTCTCACTCTTCAATTCTACTAGACGATGCAAACGGAATAAAGTTATTTAAACTTTTTTCTGGATTTTATTGATTCACTTATAAATACTTAATTTCAAATAGATAATCGTGCAACTGACACGCGGCCAGTGATTAAATACTGATAGTTACATATGCAGTTCTTCATAAAAAGCACTAAGTTATACACGTCAATGGGTGAATGCATATATTTTATATGCCTAAATCGCTCCACATGTACTCACACGACTGACAGTAACTCATTAAATTCAATCCATATAATGTACGTGCACATAACCGCTTCAAAAATACGCATTTACGCACATTTATTAAAATTCATATTTTCTAACTGACTCATCTGGTATCACTAAATGCCCTATTTCCTTATTTGAATTAGGTTCAATGACATTCGTTGCAATGTCATTCAATGGAATAAGTACAAACGAACGTTCCAACATACGTGGATGTGGCACTATTAACTCAGATTCATTAATAATTTGATCTCCATATAATAAGATATCAACATCTAAGGTTCTTGGCCCCCAACGTATATCTCTCACTCGATGTAGTTGTTGCTCAGTATCCAAACAGGCTTTCAATAATTCGTTAGGCTCCAATGTGGTTTGAACTTCAATACATTGATTCAAAAATTGCGGTTGATCTACATAACCTACTGGGTCCGTCTCATAAATCGGTGACTTCTGTGTAACTGTAATGCCCTCTTTATCATTTAAAATCGATATGGCCGCTTCAAGCTGAGTCAACCGCTCCCCAACATTACTTCCTAAACCTAAATATGCGTATGTCATGCGCGACTCTCCCTCACTATTTCTACACCTACACCATCATAATGACCTGGTATGGGTGGATTCTCTTTAGTGATTCTGACTTTCGTTTCCACTACACGATTATAGTGTGAATTTATACGTTTTGCAATACGTTCCGCTAGATGCTCCAATAAATTTACCGGCTCACCTTCCATAATTGCTTTAACATCTTCAAATACTTCACCATAGTGTACCGTATCCTTAACATCATCTGACTGACCTGCTGTGCTCAAATCAACATTCATCGTAATATCAACGATAAATATTTGGCCAATTTCATTTTCAGCTGGTAGCGCACCATGATAACTATAAAATCTCATACCATTAAGAAATATTGTGTCGCTCATTATCATTCTCCTTTAAATAATCCATGCTTTGTCCTAAACGAACATTCAGCGCGACATTATGTACTCTAACCGCTTTTACGCCTTCCATTATACCATAGGCTGTAGTAGCAGCTGTTGCTTCATCTCGTTCAACAGGTGTGGTCTCTTGCTCAATCATTTCTTTAATAAATCTTTTTCTACTTGTTGCCAACAGTACTGGGTAACCTGTAGCTACAAGTTCGTCTAATCGTGCCATGACTTCTTTTTCTTCCTCTCTAGTTTTTGCAAACCCAATACCTGGATCGAGCCAAACTTTATGTTGAGGAATGCCAGCCATTTCAGCTTTATTTGCTTGTTTAAGCAAGTACACTAACATTTCATCAACAACTGGTTCTGATCTTTGACCATCGCCATTGTGCATTAACACAATTTCTCCCTCGTATTTTGCAACAATATCAAATATACGTGCATCATTTAGTCCAGCCCATTGATCATTTATCATTGTTGCACCTAATTTCATCGCTGCTTCTGCTACTTCACTTCTATATGTATCGATTGATAGTTGAACGTCTAAGTGACTCAATGCCTTCACTACCGGTAATACACGGTCCAATTCCTCTTCTACAGTAATTTCTTCGAATCCTGGTCTTGTAGATATACCACCAACATCTATAATATCCACACCCTCTTCTACCATTTCCTCTGCCCTTTTCACTGCACGATCGACTGTATTATATTTACCGCCGTCTGAAAATGAATCCGGTGTAACGTTTAATATGCCCATAATTTTTGTATGTGTCATAATCATTTTGCTTCCTTTCACTTATAAAATGATTTTATCTTTAAGTTGTTATCTTATTTCTATAATAACGTTATTTGCTATATTTTTCAGTAATCAGCGCTTAATCCATACATATACCAACCTAAAATTTAACATTATCCTTGAACATATTAAAAGGCACTGCAAAACAAAAAGCCGGTGCACATTTATATGTGCCCGGCTCAATTTCACGTTATATTGGATTAGTCATCAAATGCGAATAAAGGAGTAGAAAGGTAACGTTCACCATTACTTGGCAATACAGTCACTACTGTTTTACCTTTTCCTAATTGTTTCGCTTTTTCAATAGCCGCATAAATAGCAGCACCTGAAGAAATACCACATAAGATACCTTCTTCTTTAGCAACTTTACGCGCCATGTCCATTGCAGTTTCATTACCTACTTGAACTACTTCGTCATAGATATTTTCATCTAAAGTGTCTGGAATAAATCCTGCACCTAAACCTTGTAGTTTATGTGGACCAGGTTCGCCACCACTTAATACAGGTGAATCTTCTGGTTCAATCGCAACTAAGTTAATGTCTGGGTAGTTTTCTTTCAATACTTTACCAGCACCACTTAATGTACCACCAGTACCAACACCAGCTAAGAATGAATCAATTGTTTTACCTTCAAATTGCTGAACTAATTCTGGACCTGTTGTTAATTCGTGAACACGAGGATTAGCAGGGTTCTCAAATTGTTGAGGTTCATAATAACCATGTTCTTCTTTTAATTCTTTTGCTTTTTTAATCGCGCCTTTCATAGCTTCTGAACCAGGCGTTAATACTAATTCTGCGCCATATGCTTTTAATAAATTACGACGCTCTTGACTCATTGTTTCAGGCATAGTGAAAACGGCTTTATAACCTTTAGCAGCACAAACAAATGCTAAACCAATACCAGTGTTACCACTTGTTGGTTCAACAATCGTATCACCTGGTTTGATTTTGCCTGCTTTTTCAGCTTCTTCAATCATCGCTAATGCAATACGATCTTTTACAGAACCACCTGGATTTTGATATTCAAGTTTAACATATACGTCTGCAATGTCTTCGTCTACTACCTTATTTAATTTAACTACTGGTGTGTTACCAATTACTTCTACAATGTTATCTACTGGTTTATTTGTCATAAGTATTGCTCCTTTTCGTTAAAAAGTTTAAAACCTACTTTTTCAATCGGATATACATTCTATTTTATCAGATTTTTCTGTAAATACAACTGCAAAAACTTATTCTTCCAATTTTAACCTAACATACTTATCTGTCTAGTTTCATTCTAGCGGGTTTATTTAATATTATCTAATAATTGCTGTAACTCTTCTTCAGAAAATTGATATTTATTTCTGCAGAAATGACATTCCGCCTCAGCACCATGATCCTCATTTATCATATTTTGAATTTCAGCTTCTCCCAAACCTTTAATCGCATTTAAAAATTTGTCATGTCCACAATTACATTCAAAGTGTGCTGGAACATTTTCTAATATTTGTACATTTTCTTCACCTAATATTTCAAAAAGTAATTCTTCAGGTGTTAAACCCTGATCAATGAGTTTAGAAACAGGTGTCATATGATTAATCGCATCTTCTAGTTTATTAATCGTTTCGTCTTCTGCGCCTGGCATAACTTGTATTAAAAATCCTCCAGAAGCTTTAATTGAATTATCTGGATTAACCAATACACCCAATCCTACTGATGAAGGAACTTGTTCACTTTTTGCAAAATAGTATGTGAAATCATCGCCGAGTTCACCTGAAACAAGTGGACTAGAACCAGAAAAATAATCTTTCAATCCTACATCTTTAACAACTGTTAATGAACCATTCGTTCCTACTGCACGGCTAACATCTAACTTGCCATGATCATTTAAAGGAAAATGGGTTTGTGGGTTTGTGACATAACCTCGTACATTTCCTTTAGCGTCTGCATCAGCAATAACTTTGCCAATTGGTCCTTGGCCATCTACTGTAACTGTTAACTTCTGATTTCCTTTTAGCATTGCGCCCATCATTAATGTCGCAGTCATTGTGCGCCCAAGTGCTGCAGAAGCAGTCGGCCAAGTATAATGTCTTGTTTGTGCTTCTTGCACACTCTCAGTTGTCAAGGCACTGTAAGCACGAATCTGTCCTCCAAAAGCTAAAGCTTTAACTATATAATCATTTGTCATTTTTAAAATTTCTCCTTTAATATTAACTGTGTTTATTATAAAACATTTCATTTTCATGTCTATTTTGGGTTACTTTTTAATAACGCAATTTATTTTAAACTTTCGCACCAAAAATTGCGAAACATCTGTTTGCAATTATATGAACCATAAAAAAACTTCTTTCTACTATTCGTATCATAGCAGAAAGAAGTTTAAAATTCAGTCTTTAGTTTCGACGATCAGGGTCGTTTGAATTACCTGGTCTGTCAATGTCAGGTGCTTGTTCATGGCCAGTTGGCTCTGAATTTTCACCGTCTTTTTCATTGTCACCAGATTCTTCATCTTCATGATCGTCTTTTTGATCATCGTCACTACGATTTAATTGTTCTTTACGCACATCTTCATATGATTTACCGTATTTACCATCTTCGAAGTCATTTTTGTCTTCTTCTACGACTTTAGCTCCGTCATAGTCAACTTCTGGCAACACACCATCATGGAATAATGATTGTATTTGTTCAGCAACTAATGTTTCTTCTGTTAGTAATGATTCAGCAATTAAGATTAATTGTGATTTATGTTCTAACAGAATGTCTTTACAACGCTCATATTGTTCTTTAATAATGCGTTGTACTTCTTTATCAATTTCATAAGCAATTTGTCCAGAGTATTCAGGATCACCTTGCATATCTTTACCTAAGAACACTTGGCCATTGCTACTGCTTGAGAATTGAATAGGTCCAAGTTTCTTACTCATACCGTATTCTGTAACCATTTGACGCGCAATTTGCGTTGCACGTTCAAAGTCATTAGAAGCACCCGTAGAAACTTCATTAAAGTTGATATCTTCTGAAACACGTCCACCAAGTAAGCCACAAATTTTATCTAGCAACTCTGGTTCGGTCATTAAGAAGCGATCTTGTTTAGGTAACATCATTGCATAACCGCCCGCTTGTCCACGTGGAACAATCGTTACTTTATGAACAACTTCGGCTTCATCAAGCACCATGCCAATAATTGTATGACCAGCTTCATGGTGGGCAACAATATTACGTTCTTTTTCTGAAATAACACGAGATTTTTTAGCTGGACCTGCAATAACACGGTCAGTAGCTTCTTCTATATCACGCATATCGATTTTTTTCTTACCTTCACGAACAGCAACTAAAGATGCTTCGTTAAGTAAGTTTTCTAAATCTGCACCAGAGAAGCCTGGTGTTCTTTGAGAAACTGCTTTTAAGTCTACTGTTTCATCAAGTGGCTTGTTCTTAGCGTGAACATGTAAAATCGCTTCACGTCCTTTAACATCTGGACGACCAACTTGAATTTGTCTATCAAAACGACCCGGACGTAATAATGCTGGGTCTAAAATATCAGGGCGGTTCGTAGCGGCAATCATAATGATACCTTCATTTTCGCCAAATCCGTCCATTTCAACTAGTAATTGGTTAAGCGTTTGTTCACGTTCATCGTGTCCGCCACCAACACCAGCGCCACGCTGACGACCCACTGCATCAATTTCATCGATGAAAATAATACATGGTGCATTTTTCTTAGCATTTTCAAATAAATCACGCACACGACTTGCACCGACACCAACAAACATCTCAACGAAGTCAGAACCACTAATTGAGAAGAATGGTGTGCCTGCTTCACCAGCAACCGCACGTGCAAGTAAAGTCTTACCTGTACCTGGAGGTCCTACTAATAAAACACCTTTTGGAATTCTTGATCCCATTTGTTTAAATTGTTTATTGTCTTTTAAGAAATCGACAATTTCAATCAATTCTTGTTTCTCTTCATCCGCGCCTGCTACATCAGAGAAGCGAACACGTTTCTTCTGGCTATCGTACATTTTAGCTTTGGACTTACCAAAGTTCATCATACGACCGCCACCGCCGCCGCCACCTTGAGCTTGGCTTAGGAAGAAAATAAATAATAATGCAATAATTAATACAGGAATTAGTGTAGTTAGAATACTTACAAATACACTTTGTTTTTCTTCTTCTTTAACTGTAAATTTCAATCCGTCTTGGTTTTGTGCTTTATCAGTTATTTTTTCTAATTCTTTATCGTTGTTATATAAAATAGTTGAAGAATATTCTTTATCATCTTTGGTTTTACCGCTTACCATATATACATTTTGTTCAGGCTGTATCTCAAGTGATTTTAAATCACCTTTATCTAGCTGTTTCACAAATTGGTTATATGTAAGTTGTTTTGGCATATTACCATTTCCATTTAAAAATGAAAATAAACCAAATATTATAACGCCAATAATTGCGATAACAAGCACATTACGAAAGGCTTTCTGCATGCGTCGTTTCCTCCTACTTCAATAATAAAACTAACAAAAATTGTAACACAATACATGAGTTTACTGCTAGTATTTCAACTTTTGTACTATGTTTACAATTTTCAATGCTCTATTTTAAATTTAAATTGTCCCTAGTGCACATAAGTTACAAAATTCAATATTTTACAATTTAAGTCACGTTCGTTTTATGTATGAAAAATACTTTTTAAAGCGAACACATAGACATACTGATTAATATATTTACGCTTAGACTTACATTATATAATAATTTTCAGTTTCATAAAATTGTATTGCTTACTTTGAATAAATTTCTGATTTAAGTGTCCCTATATACGGTAAGTTACGATAGTGTTCAGCATAATCTAAACCGTATCCAACCACAAATTCATCCGGAATCTTTTTACCAACGTACTTAGCTTCAATATCAGCTTTACGACGATTTGGTTTATCAAGTAATGTTACAATTTCAAGTGAATTAACACGACGTGACTCCAATAACTCAGTGATTGATTTTAATGTTGTTCCAGTTTCTAAAATATCTTCAATAATTAACACATCTTTATTTTCAATTGACGAACTCAAATCTTTTAAAATTTGAACTTCTCCAGTAGATTCTGTGCCACCGTGATAACTTGAAACATCCATAAAATCAATAGCTAAATGCGTATCAATATATTTTATTAAGTCTGCCATAAACATGACCGAACCTTTTAATATGCCGATACATACAAGCGGTTTCCCATTATAAGCTCGTGTAATCTCTTCACCTAAATCTTTACAAATCTGATGAATATCTTCCTCTGATAATAATATTTCTTTTAAATCATCTCGCATGTTTTTATTCCTCTCCCATATCTCGTATAAAAATTGATTGTTCGTATTTATTTTTTAAATATAATGTGCCAACAGCAATAATCTCATTTTGGGCATTAACCATGACTGGTAATTGATTGCGTTCGGATTGAACGATTTTATGATCAATAAGCAACCTACTTATTTTTTTATGTCCTTCCATACCATTCAACTCGAATTTATCTCCATCTCTTCGTGTACGAATAACTAACGGAAAGTCCCCAACAGGAAAGTCATGTTTAACGTCAATTTGATAATGACTATAGTTGTATATACCAGGGTGAGTAATCTGAATCGGAAAATGTTTCACATCATAATTTGCCATTATTATAAATTTATCATAAGCGATATGAATTATCCATTTATCTGTCGTGTATAATGTGCATTGCGTCAAATTTCCTTCTAATTTTTGAAACCACTCATTATAAGTTTTTTCAGTTATTGAGCGAGTGATTTGAAGTTGTTCAAACAGGTTATCTAACACTGCCATCTTGACACTATGCCTTAAATTTAAAAATTGTGATCTTGCTATCGTATACTTCTGTGTTTTAACACTTTTACGTATATCCTGTTTTATAAATGCGACGGCTTCTTTATTTATCACTTCAAGTTGTTCATCATGCCACTCTTTTAGTTTGATTAATTGATCTGTAGCAAGTTGTGCATTTTCATTTATTTCAGGCAAAATACGATTACGAATGTCATTTCTCACATAATGATTTTGTGTATTTGTTTCATCTTCATAATAAGGTACACGATGCATAACCTGATAATCACGAATTTCATTTTTTGTTGTCGATAATAATGGTTTACATATCTGATAAGATGCGCGTGCAGTTTGATAAGCCATACCTAAACTACTTCTTGTGGAACGTCCAGTCATTACTCGATAAAAAATAGTTTCTATCTGATCATCTTGATGATGGGCGGTCAGTAAGATATCTGCCTTTAATTCATACATCATCTCATCAAACCATTGGTAACGTGCTACTCTTGCGTCATTTTCAATACTATTCCCTTTTTCAATAACATCTGATAAATCTAAGTGCTTAACGTAAAGCTCAACATGATGTGCTTTACAAAATTGTTTGAGAAAATATTCTTCTTCCTTCGCTATCGGGCGGATGTTGTGATTTACATGTAAGCAGGTTAATTTTGTGTATGAATCTTTCAATCTTGTGATTAACTCATGTAATAACACCATGCTATCAACACCTGTAGAAACCGCCAATACAATGTGCTTATCTTTCGTCCAACCCTCAGTATTAACGTTCAGCTTCATCTACCTCCACTCACTCTAAATCTTCCAACAATTAGCCTAATCACTTTGGAATCATCCCATATTACAATAAAAAGAGACTGTTTCCTCAATTAAGAAAACAGTCTTAGATTGTTACGCTCAAACTTAATATTGGAATCATTGATTGTACGTTGTTCTCAATAAATCAGTTAGTTATATATAAAACAGTTGTATTATCTATTATTAGCGTCTAGCGCCTTTGCCACCGCGTCTTGATTCAGTTTGACGTTTGATGGAAGTTAATTTATCTTCGCTATCTTTTAAGAAGTTTGTTAATTTCTTTTCAAAGTCTTCACCTTTGGGTTGTGGTTGTTTATGACTAGGTTTACTTTGAGGTCTACGCGGACGATCTTTTGCTTTTTTAATAGATAGACTAATTTTACCGTCATCAGCAATAGATAGCACTTTAACTTCAACTTCATCTCCAACAGATAAATGATCTTCTACGTTTTCAACGTAATTATCTGCAACTTCACTTATGTGAACTAAGCCACTTTTTCCTTCTGGAAGTTCGACGAAAGCGCCAAACTTTTTAATACCAGTGACTTTACCTTTAAGCTTGTTTCCTACTTCGATTGACATATTGTAAATAAATCCTCCCGATTTGTTTCGATTTTAACCTTATTATATGCCTGTTTGCATAAATTAACAATGGTATTATGATGCAAAAAAATAATTTTCGCTATTTATCTTCTTTAGAAGATTTTGAACCTGCATCCGATTTATCACTCGGTAACTTAAATATAACTTCTCCATCATTACTTAAATAGTAATCATCTCTTGCTACTTTTTCTATATAGCTCTTATCATTTAAGTTGTTAAGTTGTTCTTTTAATGCTAATTCCTCATCTTGTTGCTTTTGATATTTTTCTTCTTTTTGTTGTCGTTCTACAGCATCGTCATTATTACTTTGCTTTTGAGTGACAAGCATGATACACAAAATAATAATAATCGCGAGCAGTATCCCACCAAACAAAGTGATACGTCTGCGTATCACACGTCTTCTCATTTTTTGCTTTTGTTTCTTTTTATTTTCAGAAGAGGTGAACGTATTTCCGATATTTTCAACTTTTTTACTCAATGCTTGCCACCTCCTCTATTATTCTCCGCCAACTTTTTCTTCTTTAACAATCTCATACATGCCTTTTGCGTTTTCTTTAGTTGCATGTTCACTTAACCCTGTTACATTTATTGTTACAATTTTTTGTCCAAAACGAATGACAAGTTCGTCCGTTACTTTAACATCTGTTCCAGCTTTAGCAACTGAACCATTTACAGTGATACGACCTTGGTCACTAATTTCTTTCGCTAATGTACGACGTTTTACCAGTCTTGATACTTTTAAATATTTATCCAGTCTCATGATTTATCTCCTCCTTGCTCTAAATAATCTTTTAAAGCAGCTTCATCTAGCGACATATTTTTTGTTTTATCATACAACTTCATGAAATGCTCTGCAAACACTTTTTCGAATTTCACGCGTTGGACTTTTCCTTCTTTTGCTTTGGCGTCTGCCCAAATGTGTTTTAAATCTTCTTCAGTTTCTGCATGCGCCTCTCCAAAAATGTGTGGATGTCTGCGTATCATTTTTTCGGATAAACTTTGTACTACTTCATTTATATCAAAATAGCCTTCTTTTTTACCAATACTTGCATGTAATAACACTTGTAATAATATGTCACCAAGTTCTTCAATCATATGCCAATCATCTTCATTATCTATCGCTTCAAACAATTCAAACGTTTCTTCCAGTAAATAACGTTTTAACGTTTGGTGTGTTTGAATTTTATCCCAAGGACATCCAATTTCATCATCTACAAGTCTGTCGATAATTCCTGTCGCATAGTCAAAATCACTCATATATGTGGCATCATTTTCAACGCGCTTAATAAATACACTGGTTAAGTTGCTGAAAATGTCTGGATGGTGATCTAATTCGTATAAGGGTGTTTCAATGACATTGGCACCGTTAGCATGCGCACCATCAATAATGAATACAATTTGTTCATCATCGTAACGCGACATCAATGTGACTTTTAAATCTCCAGCAGTCATGGAACTAAACACTTGAGTAATCAGTGTGTGCGTTCGAATATTCAACTGTTCGCTGCTTAAAGAAGTAGCATCAAGTAATGTAAAGCCATCATTAGGGTCAACTTTAACCGCTTCAAAGATATCATCAATGAAACTTTTGCCCCCTAAGACTTTAATTTCAATATCATCATCTTGTTGCGCATAGGCCTCTAACTTAACAGTGGTTGTCTCAGCAACGCGAGGGTGCCCCGGAACTGTATAGACGATATCTGTGTCTGAATTTCGTGCTTTAGTCATAAGTTGAGATACAATGTCTTCATAAACCTCATTAAACCCGCTATTTGATTCATAAACTTCATCAAAACTTTGAAATACGACACCCTCAGAAGTCAATATTTCTATAACCGGATGATCTAACGTACGCGTATAAACGAAGGGGTGATGCTTCAAAAATTTATATACTCCAAAGGGTAATTCATCAATGCCATAATTACCCAATCCAACAATTATAATTTTTCCAGTCATTATCGTTTCCCTCTTTTCATATGGATGAGTTTATCACCCAATGGTAAATGCTTTAACTCTTTAAAACTTAATAGCTCAGTACGAACAATTGCAATGATGATGACGATAACGCCTACACCTGCAGCAACGACCAATTCAACAATACCTGCGACGCGTCCCTGTGTAGGAAGTAACCACATTGTTAGTTGAACGGCAACGGATAATATCAGCATTGTAAAAATTAATTTTGCGACATATTTTTTCATATTACGGAATTGATAATGTTTCAATACGTGATAATGCAAAATGGCAGCAAATAAGATTAATGATAACACTGTGCTTAAACTACCACCTAACATGAAAAATGGCGGTATCAATACTACATTTAAAATCGCTTTACTCACTACACCAGTAATAAACGCTTGAAATATAGGTCGCACTTGATTCTTCACTTGTAACAATGCAATATCCATCATAATTAAAGACACAAATATAACAGTTAGCATATACACTGCTAAAGTTCCGGTTTGGCTATCATTTTTAAAAAATACATGGTTCATGATAGGTAGTAAATTAATCAAACCGATACCCGCAGCAATGCTAAATAGCATAGTAATTTTAATAGAAGCATTCGCATATCTATTGATAAGTACATGATTCTTAACTTTAATCGCATCTGTCAGCAATGGAATAAGGACAAAACAAAATGTGGTAGTGACGATTAACCCCATTTGAATAAAAGATGCACCACGATCATAAATGCCTTTTTGCGTTGTAGATTCTTGAAAACTCAATCCTGTATTCCGCAAAGCATGGATAACGGTAAAGCTATCCACAACTTGCCATACAATCACAATAAGTTGACTTACAGCAAAAATCACAATGGCTAATGCCAATTGTCGCCATGCAACAACCTTATTATGTTCAATATTTTGCGCTTTAAATGCGGTTAATTTGAAAGGTCGTTTCAACACAAGATATATACTAGATGCTAAAAATCCAAAAGCTGAACCAATAATCGCCAATGTCCCAGCCGCATACAGTGACCATTGTTGTGTCATAAATAGAACAATGGCGATAATGATAATGCCAACACGAACAAACTGTTCTATAACCTGGGAAATTGCAGGTATATTCATATTTTGATGCGCTTGATAGTAGCCTCTATAAATACCCAATATACTAACAAATAAGAAACTAAAACTCGATGCGCTTAACATTGGTGCGAGGTTAACATCACCCATTAAGGTAGCAATCCATTTTGCACAGATTAACAAAACTAAGAAAAAACTAGTACTGACAATCTGCAATCCGACTAAAACCTTCATATATTGGCGAGGATGACCGTCTGCTCCAAACATTTGAGTAACAGCACTCGGTATGGCATTCATTGTCAAAATAACACCTAAAGCAACAATTGGATAAACTTGTTGATACGCATACAGTCCTTCGTCACCTAAGATATTTTGATAAGGTACTCGATAGATTGCACTTAATATTTTAACTATGATGAGTGCTAATGTAAGCACAACTACTCCGTTAAAAGCAGATGACTTATCCGTTTTAGATTTCATCAGTTATAACCATACTTTCTTCTAAACTTTTCGTTAGGAATTTTAGACTGTCTAACCAGTTACCTGTTTTATTTAACGTTACTTTCATTTTGCCTTCTTGAACTCCGACTTTCATCGTACGACCAAGTGGCTGTGTCTGTTTAAATAATGTTTCACCATTGATATCTGTTGTACCTTTTTCTGACAGGTAGACTTCTACTTGCTTACCAATATCTTTGATTAACGTCACACCTGCGTGTAACGCATGAACTTTAATTTCCATCATTTCTAATAATCTTTCTACTTCTATTGGATAGTCATTGAAGCGATCGATCAATTCATCTTTAACATCCATTAATTGTGTTTCACTTTCAATTTTACGCAATTTTTTATAGATTTCAATTTTAGATTGTTCATTTGGTATATATTCAGCTGGTAAATAAGCATCGATATTAAGTTCTATTTCAATCTCAGGTGCATCTTGTTTTTCTGCTTTTACGCCACGTTTTTCATTAACTGCTTCTTCCAACATTTGAGAATATAAATCGAAACCAACAGAGTCAATGAAACCGTGTTGTTGTTTACCTAATAAATTACCTGCACCACGAATATTTAAATCTCGCATGGCAATTTTAAAACCTGAACCTAGTTCAGTGAATTCTTTTATCGCTTGTAAGCGGTCCTCAGCAGTTTCAGACAACACTTTATTGGTAGGATGTAAGAAATAAGCATAACCTATACGACTTGAACGTCCTACACGTCCTCTTAATTGATACAATTGGCTGAGTCCGAAACGATCAGCGTCTTCAATAATCAGCGTGTTAGCATTTGGTACATCGACGCCTGTTTCTATAATTGTTGTAGTAACAATGATGTCATATTCATGGTTAATAAAGCTGAGCATCGTTTCCTCTAAATCACGTTCATTCATTTGACCATGTGCTACACCGATATTCGCGTCAGGCATAAGCATTTGCAGCTGTTCTCTTTTCTCGTAAATAGATTGCACTTTATTGTATAGGTAAAATACTTGGCCATCTCTTGATAGTTCCCGTTCCAATGCCTCTTTTATAAAATTCGTATTTTGCTCTAAAACATAAGTTTGTACTGGGAAGCGGTTCTCTGGTGGTGTTTCTATAACGGATAAATCTCTCACACCTAGCATACTCATATGCAATGTACGTGGAATAGGTGTCGCTGTTAATGTGAGTACATCTACATTGTTCTTCAGTGATTTAATACGCTCTTTGTGACGTACACCAAAACGTTGTTCCTCATCTACTATAAGCAAGCCTAAATCTTTATACTGAATATCTTTACCTAACAATTTATGTGTTCCTACAACGATATCAACGAATCCTGACTTTAGTCCTTCTTTCGTTTCTTTAACTTCTTTTGTAGTTCTAAATCTACTTATGAGTTGTACTTCTATCGGAAAGTCTTGCATACGCTCTATCAACGTTTCATAGTGTTGTTGTGCAAGTATCGTCGTCGGCACAAGAAATGCTACTTGTTTACCTTCCATAACTGCTTTAAATGCTGCACGTACAGCAACCTCTGTCTTACCGTAACCTACATCACCACATAGTAATCTATCCATAGGACGCTCAATTTCCATATCCTGTTTGATTTCTTCTATCGATTTACTTTGGTCGGGTGTAAGTTCGTATGGAAAATCAATTTCAAAATCATTTTGTTCTGCTGTATCAGGTCCAAATTTATATCCCACAGACATTTCACGTGCTTTATATAGCTCTATCAATTCATCAGCCATATCTTCAACACTTTGTTGTACTTTGGCTTTTGTTTTTTTCCATTCTGTTCCGCCAAGCTTATTCAACTTAGGAGATTTGTCTTCTGACGCAACATATTTTTGCACTTGATCCATCTGATCAACGGGAACAAATAACTGGTCGGTGCCTTTATATTGTAATTTAATATAATCTTTATGCACGCCACCTACTTCAAGTGTTTCAACACCTAAATATCTACCAACACCATGATGGACATGAACGACATAATCGCCAACTTTCAAGTCTTGGTAAGATTTGATTTTTTCAGCGTTCGTTAACGTTTTATGCTGTTTTGGTTTTTTCTTTTGTTTTGATTTAAATAATTCTCTCTCTGTGACAACAACTAATTGCATGTAAGGTAGCTCAAAACCTTCTGACAAACTACCTTCTGTAATAATGGCACTGCCACCTTCATTTCGACGACTTGGTGTATCAATAAAGGTAGGTATATGCATTTCATTTAGCATAGATTGAATGCGTTCTTTTTTCGTTTCCGTTTCTGCAAGTACAACAATCGTGTAATCATTTTGAATAAATCTTTGGAATTCAGAACGCATAATATCATACTGTCCATAAAACTGTTGTACTGGTTTACATGAAAATTTAATGATTTCATTTAATTGAACAGGCATCGTTGCTGTAAACAATGTAAAGTAGGTAACCGCAAACGGTTTTAATAAATTTTCAAAACCTTCATATTGTAGAAAACTTTGATCAATAAAACCTTTTCCACTTTCAATTAAATTTTGCATAAATTCATCTATTTCAGTTACAAGAGTTGTTTCAGTTTCTTTAATTCTATTATATTCATCTACAGCAATAATGGCATCCTCTTTAAAGTAATCCATAATCGTTGCTGGCTGTTCATACATAAATGCTACTAGTCTACGAAGCACTTGATGATCAAACATTTCTGCTTCGAATAATTGAAAACTTTCATAAGTTTCTTTTAATTCATTTCGCACAGACTTTTCAATTTTTGGACGTGTGTCTTCATATGCTTGCTTTAGTTTATGCTTTGTATGTTTAAGCACATCTTCGGTAATGATATAGTCACTAGCAGTTGTGATATCAACATGTTCGATATTGCCTTCAGAACGTTGAGATTCTACATCAAAATCACGTATAGAGTCTACTTCAGTATCGAAAAATTCAATACGTACTGGCTTACCAATTAATGGGTAGATATCTACAATCCCACCACGTAATGAAAATTCTCCTATATGTGAAACGACACTTTCTCTACGATATCCCATATTTACAAGCTTATTTAAAAATTCGTCAATGTCGATATCGTCGCCTACATTTAGCGTTAATTGATGCGATTTCCACATATCTACCGGCGTGAGCCATTTTTTCAATCCGTTTAAAGGTACGATAAATAACCCTCTCTCTTCTTGAGCAAGTGCCGTTAATGTTCGCACGCGTTCACTCATAAATTGAGGGCTTTGTGTTGAAAATTCTTCTGTCATAATATCCTGCATCGGATATTTATATATTTCACTATCTTCTACAAATTGCAGTAAGTCACTTTCTAACTTATCTGCTTGATAAAGATTGTTTGTAACAACAAGTAGTTGCTGCTCACTATTCAAATATTTTTCAGCTATAATCGTTGCTTTTGCGGCACCAGATAGTCCGGTTACTAAAACATTTTCTTTACCAAATACTTCGTTTAACTCTTGGTATCGTTTGTCTTCATTTATATATTCTGTAATTATTGATTTCACTTAATCTCACCATTATATTCATTCATTACACGGTCAAATCGATTACTTTCTATATAAGCTTCGATCGCTCGTGCAGAATGTTCTATTACTTTATTCATCGTTTCCATTTCTTGATTTGAAAATTTTTGCAAGACATAGTCTACGATGGCCATGCCATTTGAAGGTCGATCAACGCCGATTCTAATTCGTTTGAACTGGTCTGTTCCTAACATTTGAATAATGGATTTCATGCCATTGTGTCCACCAGCACTACCTTTTTGTCTGAGTCTAATTTCACCCTGAGGTAAATCTAAATCATCATATAAGACAATTAAATCCTCTATATCAATGTCATAGTATTTCATCAAAGGTGCCACTGCCTCACCTGACAAATTCATCATTGTCATAGGTTCTATGAACATTACTTTTTCTCCAGCTAAACGCTCTATTGTGTACGCACCTTTAAACTTTTGTTTATCTAAAGAAAATCTATTTTGCTCTAACATAAAATCTATGACTTCAAAGCCAATATTATGCCTTGTTTGTTCGAAGCGTTTACCTATGTTGCCTAGGCCTACAATACATTTCATTACGTTACCTCCACTCTCTGTATGCTCATTATCTAATATTTATATAAATTATATGCTTTACAAGTTATGTATTTTGTATCATTCACTATAATAACATAAAAAAGCACCCGCTTAACGTATTAAGCATGGTGCTTTTTATAAGATAATATTGCGTTGATACATCAACACATGACATCAACTCAAAAAGAAAGATTATTCTTCTTCTTTTTGGTCTTCGTCACTTTCATCTTCTTTTTCTTCGCCTACAACTTCTGGCTCTTCAGTAGCTGCTTCGCCTTCCATTGCTTCGATTTCTTCTTCAGTAGGTTCTTCAGTTGGAGGAACTACTGTTACGATTGAATCACTAGCTTCGTTTTCAATAGTGAAATCACCAGAAATTTTGATATCTTCAACAGAAAGACTATCATTTATTTCTAATTCACTGATATCAACTTCGATTGATTCAGGGATGTTATCTGGAGTAGCTGTAACTTCAAGGTTGAATAATGGTTGTTCAACAACGCCGCCCTCTTTAGTTCCTACAGCTTCACCAACTAATTGAACTGGTACTTCTACAGTACGTTCTTCAGTCATATTGATTGCTAAGAAGTCAATATGAGTGATTTGGTTTTTAAGTGGGTCGAATTGGTAGTCTGAAACCATTACTTTAATAGTTTTAGAACCTACGCCTAATTCGATAACACCGTTACGTCCAACTTCACGGATAACTTTGATAAATTCTACTTCGTCTACTTTAACTGAAGTATTTTTTGTACCGTAACCATAAACGATTGCTGGTACTTTACCAGTGTTTCTTAGTGTTTTAAGGTCTGAACGCGTTTGTTTACCTTGACGAATAATTGACTTTAATGAAGCCATATTCAGTTTCCACCTTTCATAAATGCTCTATCTAAGAGCTCCTCATTTGCCCATCAACAATCTGTTGCTTGCAAATGTTTATTTATCGTGATATTTCACGAACGAAATTATTATACATTGTTAAAGGCTATTAGTCAAATAGCACACTAACTGATTCGCGTTCATATACACGTATAATTGCTTGAGCCAATAACCCTGCTACTGATAATTCTTTAGTATTCTCTGGTTTACGTTTTTCATCTAATTGAATGGAGTTTGTAACTACAAGTTCTTTAATCGCTGAGTTTTCAATACGTTCTTTTGCAGGACCTGATAGTACGGGATGCGTACAACAAGCATAAACATCTTTCGCACCTTTGTCTTTTAACGCTTGGGCAGCCAAAGTAATCGTACCAGCCGTATCTATAATATCGTCAATAATAATTGCTGTTCGACCTTCAATTTCACCAACAATATTCATCACTTCTGCAACATTTGGTTTCGGACGACGTTTATCTATAATCGCGATTGGCGTTTTAAGTATATCTGCAAGTTTACGAGCTCTTGTCACCCCACCGTGGTCTGGTGATACAACAACACACTCTTCAGGGTCGATATCTGTCTCATTTTTAAAGTATTGCGCTAAAATCGGCACACCCATTAAATGGTCAATTGGCATATCGAAGAAACCTTGTATTTGAGGTGCATGTAAATCCAATGCAATCATGCGGTCTGCGCCAGCAGTTTCAATTAAGTTTGCAACAAGTTTTGCTGTGATTGGTTCACGACTGCGCGCTTTTCTGTCTTGGCGTGCATAGCCATAATATGGAACAACGATATTAATGTTCGCTGCTGAAGCACGTCTACAAGCATCTATCATGATTAACAATTCCATTAAATGTAAATTTACTGGATTTGATGTTGGTTGAATAATAAAAACATCACAACCACGAATACTTTCTTCAATATTGATTTGAATTTCTCCATCACTGAAACGTTTTACAGAACATTTCCCTAATTCAATTCCAACATGATCTGCCACTTCTTGGGCTAACGGTTCATTACCCTTCAAAGAGAATATTTTCAAAGCAGAATTCTTATACTCATTGTTTAACATTTATAGTCCTCCAATTAATTCTTTCAATTCGTTTTGGTTTGTAGACAAGGCAAAACTTATATCGCTCAGCAACATAAATAATTGTTATGATTATCTTTAACTATATTGATTTTAACAGTTTAAGTAAGCTTGTCTAAACATTTGTGTTTATTTTTTCAAATAACCTTCTTTAGTCGTTTGTCTAGCTCTCGCTAACGCTAAACTGTCTTCTGGTACATTATCAGTGATTGTTGATCCTGCGGCTATAAATGAACGATTACCTAAAGTAATTGGTGCAACGAGATTCGTATTACATCCGATAAAGGAATCATCACCAATGACCGTCTTAAATTTATTAATCCCATCATAGTTAACTGTGATAGAACCACATCCAACATTCGTTCTTTCACCTATTTCAGCATCACCAATATAACTTAAGTGAGGTAATTTGGCTCCTGCTTTCACCACTGATTTTTTAACTTCAACAAAGTTACCAACTTTTACTTTTTTACCTATATCTGCACCTGGACGAAGTTGTGCAAACGGACCAATCGTAGCATAATCATCCACTATCGCTTCATTAATGACAGATTGTTTAATTGTGACATTTGAACCTATTTTACTATTCGTAATTTCCGTATATTGTCCAATAACAGTATCTTCACCAATCACGCTATTGCCAGAGAGTTTCACACCAGGCTCAACTACTGTATCTTCACCAATTCTAACATCAGCTCCGATATAAGTCGTCGCAGGGTCAATAATTGTTACACCGTTCTTCATATGCTGTTCGTTAATGCGTTTTCTAAAAGCTTTTTCAGCTTCGCTAAGCATTACTCTATCATTCACGCCCATGATTTCCTCAAAATCATTCGTATGGAAAACTTCAACAATACCACGATCTTCTAAAATTAAAGAAAGTACATCAGGCAAGTAATATTCGCTCTGTGCGTTGTCATTTTTGACTAATTCTAGTTTTTCGAATAGGACTTGATTATCAAACGCAAAAATACCTGAACTAATTTCATTAATTTGTTGCTCTGCATCTGTTGCATCTTTTTGCTCAACAATACTCACCAAACGTCCTTCTGAGTCATGTAAAATACGTCCATAACCGAATGGATTTTCTGCTGTCGCTGATAAAACTGTTGCATGTGCTTGATTGTTCTCGTGATGTTCAACCAATGATTTCAATGTTGCTGTCGTAATCAATGGCGTGTCTCCACAAACCACTAACGTCGTCCCTTGACTTTCACTTAAATGCTCACTTGCCATTTTAACAGCATGTGCTGTACCTAATTGTTCTTCTTGAAAACTATAAAGCGATGTGTCTCCAAGTGTCTCTTTGACACTATCTGCACCGTGTCCAACAATGGTAACAAGCTGATCTATTCCAGATTGCTTCACATTATCTGCAACATGTTCGATCATCGTTTTACCTGCTACATCATGAAGTACTTTGTATTTCTTTGATTTCATACGTGTACCTTTGCCTGCTGCAAGTACTATTGCATGTCTTTGCATGTATGTTAACCCTCCATTAAAATATACACTTCCTACCTATTATAATTTAACGCTAGTCACACTTTCAAGGCTCAAAGCACCAATGTTATATAATAGAAATATTTTTATTACTAATATTAAAAAATTGCATAACCCTATTTGTCATCATTGAATACCTATGGAAACGCTTCAAAATTTATGCGAAATCTATAATGTCTCTAATATAATATAATTTTTTATTTACGAAAATATCAACATAGTCACACTTGTATTTCTTATTTTTATATTATTTAAAATTAACCAATATTCATTTTATTCCCATTTATTTTCCATTCCCTAAAACAAATCATTTCTGTCACCTTTTTAAAATCAACACTTTTTATTTTTAAAGCGATAAGTATGCAAAAAACCAGACCGAACATATATGTTTCGGTCTGGTTTATATCAATTAGACGTTAAATGACTATATCGAAATTATAAAATAACTTTTCCATAAACTACTGCATATTCACATAAAAAATCAGTCACACTTATGCATCACTTTAGCTAAGTTATCCATTTAAATAGTCACATCTACTAAAATAGAGCAAAAAAATCATTTTGAAAATAAATTTTCCGCCCTATTCGGTCGTGTATATAACAACTATTTTCCCTCAAATAGCTGAACGTATTTTATTTAAGCTTCTTCAGAATCGTCTGATGATTGCGCATTTCTGTCAGGGATGACTTCATCAGTCTCTTCATATACTTTCATTACTGCATCCTGTATTTCTTGTCTCATTTCTGAGTTAATTGGATGAGCAATGTCTCGGAATTCACCATCTGGTGTACGTTTACTCGGCATTGCGACGAATAGACCTGTGTTGCCTTCAATTACGCGTAAGTCATGTACAACAAATGACTCGTCTAACGTAATTGAAACAAGCGCTTTCATTCTTCCATCTGTTTGTATCTTTCTAAGTCTTACATCTGTCACTTTCATGTAGTGAGCCCCCCTAGTATCTCTTTGTTTAGAAGCTTAACAATTTCATTAAAAATTATAAACCCTTACTTCACTTTCGCTATTAATTCGATTTCAACTTTAACATCTTTCGGCAATCTTGCCACTTCAACACAACTTCTCGCTGGTTGATGATTACTAAAGTATTTGCCATAAATTTCATTTATATTTTGAAATTCATTCATATCAGCAATGAAAATAGTAGCTTTAATTACTGAATCTAAATCTGATCCAGCTTGGTCTAACACAACTTTTAAATTTTCTAAGACTTGTTTCGTTTGCTCTTTTACATCATCGCTAACAATTTGTCCTTCTAAATTTAGAGGAATTTGTCCTGATGTGAACACAAGTCCATTAATTTCTGTTGCATGCGAATATGGCCCTAATGCTTCAGGTGCCTTTTCAGTATTAATAACTTTCATGATGTCGAAATCGCTCCTTTTAAGAAAATTTAGTTAAACTGTTGCCTTGTTCCACCTTAAACTCCTGATTGTATTCATCTACATCAGATAGTTTAACTAAGGATGTATAATCTTCAATTAATCTTTGCTTAACTTCTTTTGATTCTACTAGTACCGATACCCCTTTAACATGAGCTTTAAACTCATTCATCAAATTCATAACACCATTGATTGAACCTCCAGCACGCATAAAATCGTCAACCACGAGCACGTTAGAATTTTCTGGTAATGTTCTCTTAGAAAGCACCATCGTTTCAATTTTTCTAGATGAGCCTGAGACATAGTTAATAGAAACTGTTGATCCCTCAGTAACCTTATTATCTTTTCTAATAACAACTACTGGCAAGTTCAATACATTCGCTACTGCATTGGCTAATGAGATCCCCTTAGTTGCAATCGTTACAATGGCATCTATCTCTTCATCCATATACAGTGTTGCAATTAATTTACCAACACGATTAAGTAAAGTAGGATTCCCCATTAAATCGGATAAGAATAAATATCCACCTGGTAATAAACGATCTTTCTCCTGAAGTTGAGCAATAACATCATCAATCACTTCCGTCGCTTCCGCTTTACTCATTTCTGGTTTATAGGTCACACCACCGCTAGCACCTGCCGTAGTAATAACCGTGCCAAGCTTTTCTTTTTGAAAAGTTGTTTTAATAATTTGTACATCTTCACTAATTGAAGATTTAGCTTGTTTAAACTTTTGTACAAAATATGTTAGTGGTATTAATTTGTTTGGATTATTCATTAAGTATTGTGTCATATACACAATACGTTCACTTCTTTTATAGCGCATTCATTTCATCCCTTCTTTTTCAGCCTAACAATCTTACAATATGTACTTCATTGCAGCAACCATTAACCGCGTTATATATGTGTCTTGCTTGTCTCTCTTTCCTAGCTAACGCATAAACTGTCGGGCCACTACCACTCATAACAGCACCATCCGCACCATTTGCTAACATATTGGCTTTTATTTTTAATATTTCATCATGCATCTTTCCCGAAACAGGTTCCAAGCGATTTGAAAGACTTTTACATAATTGTTCGTAATCTCCAGAAATTAAAGCATTTTCACATGCTTCAGTATGCACTGTATGCGGTTGTGTTAAATCTAATTTCTTAAATATATATGGTGACGATATACCTAAATCAGGTTTAGCAACCACAACCCAAGCAGAAGGCGGTTTATCCAAATATTCGATTATTTCGCCCTTGCCCTTACACAAAGCAGTCTTACCTAATATACAAAAAGGAATATCCGTTCCAATTTGTATTCCTAATGCACATAGTTCCTCTAACGGTCTATTTAACTTATATAAACGATTCATGCCTCTCATCGTAGCTGCAGCATCTGTCGATCCACCTGCTAACCCTGCTGACACGGGTATGTTTTTATCAATCGTAATGGTCAGACCTTGTTGTAAATTATAGGTCTTTTTCATTAGTTCTGCAGCTTTATATGCCAAATTTTTATTATCGGAGGGAACATAAGTCTGTTCTACGTCAACAACTATTTTTTTGTCTTTACGCAGTTCAAATGATAAGCGATCGTTTAAATCTATCGTTGTCATTATCATTTCAACTTCATGAAAACCATCATCTCGTTTAAAGAGTGTGTCCAACGTTAAGTTAATTTTAGCTGGCGCAGTTTCATAAATCATATTCCCACCCTCTTTCAATTTCGATATGGTAATAAAATGATTTTAACATATTGTTATCATTGTGTTGTCGGTTTTTTCAAAAGTTAATATATTGTGCCAAAATACAAATAAATAAAAATTTAAAAATAAACTTTCAACTATGTCGAAAAATCAAATCATTTCTTAATTCACTATTTTACAATAACGTGTTTACTAGATAAAATAATTTTCTTTTATATGTATAAAAATCAAAAAAAGGTATGTCGGCGCTATACACCAACATACCTTTTTATATCAATCGTTCGAATATTAAAGTCTATTGTGAAAGTAAGATTCTGACAATCAAACATGACTTTAATTACTTTTATTTAGTGTGCAATTGCTTCTTGATGATTATCATCTTCAAAAGAAACTTGTACGTTTTCAGTTAAAACGTCAGTGTATGTATAAGACACACGTTCAAAATTATAAATATCTTGATCTAGTTCCACAATAAAAACAGAAGGGTAAGTTTCTTTTAACACACCACTACGTTCAATTGTTTTTTTACGTCCACCGTTCGCTTTAAGTACAATTCTGTTTCCTAATTGACAATCAAGTGAATTTTTGATGTCTCCAATAGATTTTGGCATATTGCTCCACCTCGCTACAAGTTGTATAATAACACAAAATGGAGGTTTTTGTCAAATAAAATATCAATTTTAGCAATGTCGGACGCGCTTGTCAATAATTTAAAATTCTAATTCTGTGAAATTTTGCAATTCATTGTATAAATTTGCAAATTCTTTTATTGAAAGTGTCTCTCCACGTCTTCGAGGATCGATGCCAGCCGCTTCTAACCATTCCAATATTTTTTCTTTATTCACTTTACCGTTTACAAATAAGCTTTGGTAATTATTATTGATTGTTTTACGTCTTTGACTAAATGCCGCTTTTGTCATTTTGAAAAATTTATTTTCATCGTCAATATCAACGATAGGTGTTGGACGTTTCATCAATTTTACAACAATGGAATCTACATTAGGTGGCGGAAGAAAAACTGATTTAGGCACCGTTAATACTTTACTTGTTTCTGTATAATATTGTGCAACGATTGAGAGTGAGCCATAGGCTTTTGTACCAACTTGTGCATTAAGTCGTTCTCCAACTTCTTTTTGCATCATGACTACATAGCCATCAATTGGTAATTTCTGCTGCATTAAATTTAATAATATTGGCGTCGTAATATAATAAGGTAAGTTTGCGACAACCATAATCTTTTCACAATCAGCCAGGTGTTCTGTTACATAATGTGCGATATCTGCTTTAAGTATATCTTCGTTGATCACGGTTACATTATCGTAAGGTCCCATCGTATCTTTTAATACAGGTATTAAACGTTGGTCTATTTCAAATGCCATAACCTTTTTAGCACTTTTTGCTAATTGTTCTGTCAATGACCCCATACCAGGACCCACTTCTATTATACCTGTCTGTTCATCAATATCACTTGCGTCAATAATATTATGAATAATATTCACATCAATTAAAAAGTTTTGACCGAGACTTTTTTTAAAATTAAAGCCATATTGATTAAGTAAAGCTTTCGTACGTGTTGGTGTGGCAATATCTTTATAATCCATTTACGATTCACTTCCTTCTTCATCACTTAAAGCAGACCTAACATCTTCTTCTGTATAGCCAAATGCATTCAACTTATTGATTAACTGTTTACCATTAGAATGGCCTATATGCAGTTTGCGACCTAACTTTTCTCTTTTATGACGTGCGTCCTTACCAACGATTAATCCTAAATCGATTAAAACATCTTTACTTATTGATTCATGACCTTCTTCAAAAGGTGTACTCACATTCATTAAAGCTTCTTTAATATCACTTAATTGTGCATGCTCTACGCCAATTTTTCCACGTTTATTTTTAGCTTTTTCTTTATCAATATATGCATGTTTCACACCGGGAATCTGTTTTTGTATCGTGTTGCGGATTTTATCACCCGGGAAATCAGGGTCAGTTAATACGATAACACCTCTTGTTTCATAGGCTTGTGCAATTACCTTTAACGTTGATTCGTTAATGGCGCTACCATTTGTTTCAATCGTATCACATTGAACAGCTCTTTTTACGCGTTCAGTGTCATCTCTACCTTCAACTACAATAAATTCATTTATTTTCATTTATTGCTTCACCTTTCGTTACTTTAATTCATTTTAGATAAAAATAAAAAAGGTATCGGTTTTAATTGTGATTACCACTTAGTATGCCTTATATCAACTAAGCTCTATCTCAGACCGATACCTTTTTGAAATATGATTATGCTTTTAATTTAAACAATCGTTCTGCGTTTTCAGTTGTTTGTTTACACACTTCTTCGTAACTCACACCACGTAATTCAGCAATTTGTTCCGCAACTAATGTTACGCGGACAGGTTCGTTTCTTTTGCCTCTATAGGGATGTGGCGATAGGAATGGTGCATCCGTTTCAACTAACAGTCTATCAAAAGGCACATGCTTTGCAACTTCTTTTGGTTGTTTTGCATTTTTAAATGTAACAGGACCACCTAATGATACGTAAAAATTCAATTTATTGATAACATCGTTAGCAATTTCAGGTGACGCGCTAAAGCTGTGCATAATGCCACCAATCTCTTCAGCGTGTTCTTCTTTAAGAATATTTACACAATCTTGTGTCGCTTCTCTATTATGAATGATAATTGGTAAATTTACGCGTTTTGCTAATGCAATTTGCTTTCTAAACAATGCTTGTTGAACATCTTTGGGCGACTTATCCCAATGATAGTCTAATCCGGTTTCACCAATGCCAATCACTTTAGGGTGTGCTGCAAGTTTTTCAATCCATTCTAAACGCTCTTCAGTACAATCAATCGCATCTACAGGGTGCCAACCAATAATGCCATAGATAAATTCATATTGGTCAATGAGCTCCATCGTACGTTCTACTGTCGGCGTATCAAAACCAACAACAAACATACGATCCACACCATTCTCTCTTGCGCGTTCAATGACTTCCTCTAAATCTTCATCATATTGATCTGCATTTAAATGAACATGTGTATCGATTAGCATATTAATTCCACTCCCTCAATTTGTGATTATTTAATTATTGCACCATTTGGAATTGCACTAGGCAAGCTTACAAGTGTAAGTACACCATCTTTTTCAGCAGAAAGTATCATACCTTCTGATTTTCTACCCATTAATTTAGCTGGTTTTAAATTAGTGACAACTGCTACCTTTTTGCCAATAATATCTTCAGGTTGATAGAATTTTGCAATACCTGAAACGATTTGACGTTGTTCACTATCCAAATCAACTTGAATTTTTAATAACTTATCAGATTTTTTCACTTGCTCGGCGTCAATAATTGTTGCAGCCTTGATTTCTACTTTATCAAAATCTTTGATATCAATTTGCGCTTTGCTAGGCAACTCTTCCTCAACTTCTTCTTCAATCTTGTCTGGTTGCATTGATTCCTTGATATAGCTAATTTCAACCTCGCTATCCAAACGTGGGAAGATTGGTTCGGGTTTACCACTCACCATAATCGGTTCAGTTAATGCGCCATACTGTTCAATACTTTCTAATTCAAAAAGTTCTGGTGCATTAATATTTAATTGGCTGAAGATTTGTTTTGGTCCATGTGTAAGGAATGGTCTTAATAATACCGCAATAATACGAATATTTTCTACTAAGTGTGCCATTACGTTACCAAGCATTTCTTTTTGATCCTCATCTTTAGCTAAAACCCATGGTGACGTTTCATCGATATATTTATTAGTACGACTAATGAATTTCCATATAGTTGAAAGTGCTACTGAGAATTGTAAGTCGTCCATATTTTCATGGAAAGTTTTGACAGTATCTAGTGCCATTTGTTCCATATCTTTATCTAATTCGTGTTTAGGACCTTGATATGCTGGTAGTTCACCATCAAAATATTTGTTCACCATTGAAATTGTTCGATTAACTAAGTTACCCAAGTCATTTGCTAAGTCATAATTTGTACGTTCTACAAATCCTTCTGGTGTAAATACACCGTCAGAGCCAAATGGTAATTCACGCATTAAGTAGTAACGTGTTGCGTCCAAACCGTAACGATTAATCAATACGTTAGGATCTACAACATTACCTTTAGATTTACTCATTTTCCCATCTTTCATAAGTATCCAACCATGTGCGAAAACTTTTTTAGGTAATGGAATGTCTAGTGCCATTAATAAAATCGGCCATATAATAGAGTGGAATCGTACAATTTCCTTAGCCATAATATGAATGTCTGCAGGCCAATATTTCTTGAATAGACTATCATCATCTGATAGATAACCTAATGAAGAAATATAATTTACAAGCGCATCTATCCAAACATAAACAACATGCTTAGGATTTGATTGAACACGAATACCCCAATCAAATGATGTTCTTGATACTGCCAAATCTTCAAGTCCTGGTTTAATGAAATTATTAATCATTTCATTTTTACGTGAAGGCGGTTGAATAAATTCAGGATTTTCATCATAAAATTCTAATAAACGGTCTGTATATTTAGATAAATTGAAGAAATAACTTTCCTCTTTTACTAATTCTACTTCATGACCAGAATCAGGACTCTTACCTCCAACAATCACTCCGTTTTCCATAATTGGATCGACTAATTGTGTTTCAGTATAATACGTTTCATCCGGAACAGAATACCAACCTTCATATTCACCAAGATAAATATCTCCCTGAGCCAATAAACGTTCAAATATTTGTTGTACAACTTCTTTATGTCTAATTTCTGTTGTACGTATAAAATCGTCGTTTGAAATCTCTAGTTTTCCCCATAAATCTTTAATACCAGCAATCATTTCATCAAGGTACTCGATTTCTGATTTCCCAGCTTTTTGTGCTTTTTCTTGAATTTTTTGTCCATGTTCATCCGTTCCCGTTAAATAACGAACATCATAGCCTTGCATTCTTTTATAACGTGCGATTACATCACCAGCTGTTGTTGTATAAGCATGACCGATATGTAAATTCCCACTTGGATAATATATTGGTGTAGTGATATAAAATGTTTCTTTCGCCATCAATGTTCCTCCTCGTTTCTTACATCATAAATATATCTAAATTTAATATTGTTTTCAATAAAGTAGACGTATGCTTCTGTACTGTTTTTATATGCATTTCATATTAATGAATTATATGGATAGTGTACGATTCATATGCGTTTTTTCCACTTTTTTACTGATATGATTTAATAATGGTTAATAATCTCTATCTTATCTACATTACCATAAATCACGCATGTTATGGGAGTTTTTCAACACTTTTTTATTGTTTATATATGATTTTATATTAAGTCACTTTCACGTCTCTTTTGAAGACTTATAAAATGATTAATTAACCTCATGATAAATGTCGTATACTTCGCTCGTTTTCATATGACGTGCTTCCGCAACAACTTTTATAGCTGCTTTAGGTTTCATATTTTGATTTATATGATACGTTACATGTTCTTTAATAGACATATCCTCAAACCACGAAGTATCCTCTACATGTTCATCACCTTCAACAAGGACAACGAACTCACCTTTCAACGGAATATTTCCATCTTCAAGTTGCTCAATCACTTCGCTTACATAGCCTGTGACAATTTGCTCAAACTTCTTAGTAAGTTCTCTTCCAACTGATACTTTACGCGCTTCATCTATGTTTAGAATTGTTTTTAAGGTATCTTTCACACGATGCGGTGATTCATAAATAATCAACGTGCTATCTTCATACATACGCTGTTCTAATATCGAATGTTTTTGCTTTTCTTTTCTAGGTAAAAATCCTAAAAATGTATAAGTAAAAGAAGGCAACCCACTTGCCATCAGTGCAGTTAAACCCGCATTAGGTCCAGGTACTGTTTCTACTCTAATTTGTTTTTCTCTTGCAGTTACAACAAGTTCATATCCCGGGTCACTAATAAGTGGTAAGCCTGCATCTGATACGAGTGCAATATCCACACCTTCTTGTAATTGTTCAATTAAATAATCTGTTTGTTGTTCTTTGTTGTGATCATGATAGGACTTGAGTGGTGCTTGTATCTCATAATGCGCACATAATTTTTTTGTCACCCTCGTATCTTCACAAGCTATCAAATCTACATTCCGTAATATATCTACTGCACGATAAGTAATATCTGCTAAGTTACCGATGGGCGTTCCTACTAAATATAACGTTGACATAAGCTATCCCTCACTTATTAATTTAAGTTTTTTTTGACGTGAAAATGTCTTGATTTCATATTCACGTTTCAATGCTTCAGATTTGGTATCAAACATTTCTTGGTAAACTAATTGTACAGGACGTCTTATTTTTGTATATTTGGCACCTTGACCATTATTATGTTTGATAATTCTTTTTTCTATATCTTTTGCATATCCTGTATATAGACTGCCATCTTTACACTTAACAATATATATATAATGTTTATCCATAATATATTTCTCTCATTTCTTCGGTATAAGTGCCATCTTTGTTATATATGTAGAATGGTGGTTGAATTTCTAAGCCCTGATTCCCGCCTTTTCTACCTTCAACAACAATCGTTTGAGCCGCTTTATCCAGTTTACTGTATATAAAATAAATTTTTTTAGGTTCAATTTGATAAGTTCTCATATGACTTAAGACATCCATTAGACGTTCCGCCCTATGAACCATGATAAATCGACCACCTTGCTTTAACAAATGCCTTGCAGCATAACAACAATCTGCTAATGTACACATTATCTCATGTCTCGCTATCTTATGCGCATCTATTTGATGTTGGTGTTGCTGATTTGTTTTAAAATAAGGAGGATTACAAGTGACTAAATCATATTGAGACGGCTTGAAATATCTATGTGCTTCTTTCAAGTCCATTTGATACATATGGATTCTCTCTTCTAGTTGGTTATATGTAATACTTCTTCTAGCCATGTCTACTAATTGCTCTTGAATTTCGACAGCATCTATCATTTGTTGCCCTTTATTCGATAATACTAAAGGAATTACGCCGTTACCAGAGCACAAATCCATTATATTATCGCGCTTTTTCACATTGGTAAAGTGACCAAGTAATAACGCATCCGTCGAAAAAGAAAATACATTATCATTTTGTATAATTCTAAGGTTTTCTTTTAATAAATAGTCTAACCTCTCATTCTCTAACAACATTTCCCTTTCCTCCCTAAAAAAAGAGGACGAGATAACGATGCTTAATAATCAAGCCTATCGCTACACCTCATCCTCAATCACATGTCATCATTATACATTAACCATTTAAATCAGTTCGATTATTCACTTAATACTTCAAGACAAAATAAACAATCGTCACCTTTTCTGTGTTTACCGAATAATTCTCCATTACAAATATGAAAACCTTCTTTATAAAGCATTGCTAAATTATCTTTGCTACGTAGCGGTTGTTTCTTTGGTAGCTTTTTCCCATTTTCAACCGCTTTAGGTTTTTCTTCTTTGTCTATTAAAGTTTTTAAATTTTCATTCTCTATTTGTAAGGCGACATTTTCTTCAATCACTTCAACGGTAAGGTTTTTTAAATTTCCCATATCACTGTTGATTTGGTTTATATTGGCTTCTAGATTTGCTAATTTTTCAAATATGTCGCTACGATTCAATGTTGTATTAGCCTCCTAATTTAATGTTTCTAATTCTTCCATTTTATATTCAAGTGGCTGCTCTAGGCCCTCGACTTTAACTTGCATAGAAATATCTAAAATATTCAAACCTATGACTTTTCCATTACCTTCAGGCGTTTCAATAGCGTCTCCGACATCTGGTAATTGCGCGCGTGCTTCTTCATAATAATCATTTTCATATTTAAGACAGCACATTAGGCGACCACAGGCTCCAGATATTTTAGTGGGGTTGAGAGATAGATTTTGATCTTTTGCCATTTTAATAGAAACTGGTTCAAAATCACCTAAAAACGTAGAACAACACAGTGAACGGCCACATGGCCCTATACCACCTAGTAATTTAGCTTCGTCTCTGACACCAATCTGTCTTAACTCAATACGTGTTTTTAACTTCTGCGCCAATACTTTAACTAACTTTCGAAAATCGACACGTTCATCAGAAGTGAAATTGAAGATAACTTTTGATTTATCTAGTGTGTATTCACAATTTACCAATCTCATTTCTAACTCGTGTTGTTGTATCGTCTCTTTACATAATGCCATTGCCTCATCCGCATCATACTCATTTTTTTCATATTGTAGCAAATCATCTTCTGTAGCGAGACGAACAATTTCTTTTAATGGCAATGTGACATCTTGATCCGCAACATCTAATGGTGCATATTTCACGCGTCCCATTTCTAATCCTCTTTTTGATTCTACGACTACCCAGTCGCCAACGTCTAAATCAAAACCCTTTGGTGAATAATATTCCATTTTACCTGATTTTTGAAAATCTATTCCGACTACATTTTGCATTATTAATTCACCCCTTTTATTACAATTTGTTCAAATACTAACATCGGGTTAACATTTTGATTCAATTTTTTATGTGCTTCTGTTATTTGATCATACATCAAAATAATTTGATTGTATGTTAGTTTTTTCGAAAATGCTTTGATATCTTCCTTTAAATCATGATATATCATATCTTGATCCATACCTACTTTAGCATGCATGACATCTTCAAAGAAACCATTAACTGCTGCTAATGTCACTAACTGCAATTTTCTATTTTTAGCTTGTTTTAATAAATCCACAATAGCTATCAAAGCCATTGAACGATTGGTTAACAATAATTGGCACCATTTAACAACACTCTTGCGTAGAGCCATTAAATCGGTTTCTTCATTAAGCGTAACAGCGACTTCAATTTGCGTTGTATATGTACTTAACAATTCAGCTACTGGTTTAGCAATTTCTCGCTCAACTAATCGATTAATAAACTTGGTTTTATCAATTGGTTTAAAATAAACATGTTGGCATCTAGAATGTATCGTATCTAGAATTTGTTCTGGTTTTGTAGTTAATAAGATGGCTATTGTGTTTTCTGGAGGCTCTTCTAAAAACTTTAAAATGCTATTTTCGCCTTGAACTGTTAGTTTCTCAAAAGATTCAATAATGTACACTTTATAATCGCCTTCGATTGGAAGTTGATTCATGTGATGTACTAATTGTTCAACTTGATCCTTTTTTATTGTTGTTTCTTCAGATGATACATACATAAAATCAGGATGATTAAATGTTTCTACCTTTAACTGACATTGATAATCTCCATTACATAAAATAAGTTTCGTAAAATCAATAGCGACTTGCTGCATTGTTTGGCCATCATCGCCTTCAAATAAGTAAGCATGCGACAATTTGTTTGATTGATACGCTTTCGTCAGTCTTTCTTGTTCATCCATCATAAAGTTACTCCTTTATATAAAAAGGCTGCTCATACATAGTTACCTTACAAAGCACATTTCTTAAGACCATCTTATATGTGTCCTAAACAAAAATGTAATTTGAAAGGTTACCATATATAGCAACCATAATTCTAGAATTGATGGAAAGCTTCAACAGGCATTACAAATACCGTTGCTCCTCCAACCTCTACTTCAACTGGGTAAGGTATATAAGAATCTGCACTTCCACCCATTGGTGTTATAGGTGATACAAGTTGTTCTCTATTACCGCAAGTGTCATTAATCACTTTCAACATTTCGTCTACACGGTCATCTTCGACACCTGATAGGAATGTTGTATTACCCGCTCTTAAAAATCCACCGGTTGTTGCAAGTTTCGTTGCTCTAAAGTTATGTTTAACAAGTTTGTCTGAAAGCTCTTGACTATCTTGATCTTGTACAATTGCTATAATCATTTTCATACTAAACACCTCTTCCCAGTATTATATCATAATTTTTCTAAGTATTTGCTTATAGATTCATATGTTGCGTTCACAACTTCATCTATGCTTCTATCTGCATCTATCACGATAAAGCGTTCAGACTCATTATGAATAATTTTTTTATATCCTTCAACTACTTTTTCATGAAATTTTACGTCTTCTTGATCAAGACGATTTTGATTTCGTTGATTTTTCAAAATACGTTCCCGACCTACAGCTACACTCACATCTAAATAAATTGTAATATCAGGATATAAACCATTTATTGCAAATTCATTAATAGACTTTACTTCTTCTATTCCTATACCCCGTGCATAGCCCTGATATGCTAAAGAACTATCTATATATCGATCACACAATACTAATTTCCCATTTTCTAAAGATGGAATGACTTTACCCACAAGATGTTCTCGTCTTGAAGCTGCAAATAATAATGCTTCTGTACGATCATCCATGTCGTCACCCTCAAGTAATACCTCACGAATTTGCTCTCCCGTCTTTACGCCACCGGGCTCTCTTGTGAGCACAACACTGTATTGATTTTCTAATTTTTGTGCTACTTGTTGTATCACAGTAGTTTTACCTGAACCTTCCGGCCCTTCAAAAGTTATAAATGCAGACATCTTATTCATCCTTAATTTCTATTTTATTATCTTTCATACCTTCAACTCTAATTTGATGATTACACCAATAATTCATTAATTTTATCATATTTTTAGTGATAATTTCTCCTCTTAGCATGATTGGAATACCCGGAGGATAAGGAGTTAAATGCGTCGCCAATATTTTATTATATGCTTTATCTATATCTATCTTCTTAACCTTATCTATTTCTCTATAATCATACGTACCTTCTTCATTGTAAAAGGGTACATCCGTTACTTCAAACGCAACTCTTGTTTCTATATTTATTGCGCTTATTCTTGCTAACAAATCATCAAATGGAAATTGATCGCCTTTATGCCATAAAGGTAGGACTAGTAAAACTTTATAGTCATCCGCAAGCTCTACATAAATCTCTTGGTTTTCAAAAAGTGTTTGAAGTTCGATTCCTGTATAACCATTACACTGAATATTCAATTTGAGTGGATCTTCTACATCAATAATACGCATACCTTTATCTTTTAACACTTTAATTAACTGTGATCTTTTTTCAAAAAACAGACTACTATCATAGCTTTTATAAAAGTCATGTGCTAATTCTAAACTACTCATCAAAAGATAGGATGGACTTGAAGATTGAAAGTAAGTTAAATATTTCAATATATCTTCACGTAACGGTGCCTTTTTATGTATAAAAATAATAGAACTCATCGTGAGTGATGGCAACGTTTTATGATAAGACTGCACAACATAATCCGCCCCCATATTCAATGTAGAATTTGGAAAACCCATTAAATTGAAATGCGCACCATGAGCTTCATCTATTAATGTAGGAATTTGACATGCTTTCATATACTTAATCGTAGACGCTACATCAAAGCACTCGCCATAATAATTAGGATAAGTGAAAACTGCTAATTTCGCTTTATCTACCTGAGTTTTTAGTGACACTTCGTCTGGACCAACATACTGTTTTGTCTTACTACTTATGCTCGTTTTTAATAATTTACTAGAAGCACGCGCTAAATCCAAAGCATGAAAAACAGATTTATGTACATTTCTTGCGATGATATACTCTCCCTTTACTTTAGCAAAGCTTTGTATCACTGCTAATATACCGGATGTCGTTCCATTGACTAAAAAGTAAGCATCATAATCAGGATGCTTGTTGATATGTTGCATACTTTGCCCAATAACATCTTCAGCTTGATGCAAATCATCCAATCCTGTAATTTCTGTCATATCCATTTCCATTTTCAACTCATTTAAATAGCCTATCGTCATATTTTTATGGCCAGGTACATGCATGGAAATTGGTTGCTTATTCAATAAATGATTGAGCCGATCTGTTAATGGTAATGTCATTAAATCCCCTACTTTTTAAACTGAAATTCTATTTTATATGTCCCTATATTTTAACATGTCCCTAGCGACTTCTCTATAGTCATTATATTCAACTAAATATTCTTACATACGAGTTTTGACTCGTATGTTCATTAGCTTCAAACGCTTTCTCATAATAGCTTATTTTAGGTTTTTCAGTTCTTCGAACT
>ERZ1023420.111-NODE-111-length-38536-cov-272.820197_pt1 | contig 38536 bp, 58 predicted proteins | sample MGYA00380512_ERZ1023420 | MGnify/ENA primary metagenome ERZ1023420 (study PRJEB33173, sample SAMEA4830390) | metagenome | study: EMG produced TPA metagenomics assembly of the PRJEB25223 data set... | reverse complement strand
TGACTGACTGACTGACTGACTGACTGACTGACTGACTGACTGACTGACTGACTGATTAAATAGCTCCGCACCTTGCGTGTAGCAACCATTACCACTGTCAAATAAAGCCCATACAATCATCTTTCCCTCTGTTTTAAATCAATTACTGGCAACACAGGCACAAGTGGTTTTGCTGTTGTGCCAGTTGTTGATGTACTACTGCGGTTTTCATTTATCCAGTCGGCTAATTCACTCCAAGCAGCTAAATCTTTCTTAAAGAATTCATCATTGCGTAGATGATGATATTCTTTGATAAAAAATTTCACTTCGCCCTTAATTTTTTCTCTTGTATGGCTATCTAGCACCGCCCAATACTCTTTAACATCGTGGATGCAGATTAAAACAGGCGTTCCGTTATCGTGTAGGCTGTCTCTAACATAACGGTGTATTAATGTTTGGAATTTATGTAAGGGGATTTTGATGTTAATTTCATTCATTTTCGCCCTCCTTTTTTCTTATGGTGTTTAAAGTGCGGTCGATTTTCACGGAGTTTTAAATTGTCTTGTCGAATTTGTTCTACTTTTATTCTTAGGCGTTCATTATCGCTTTCAAGTTCTTTAATGCGTCTTGATTTGGCAAGATTTTCATTACCTAATTTTTCAAAGTGATATTTATTATTTTCGAGTTCCTCTTTGAGGATTATTCGGGCGAGGGATTTTAGTAGGTTCATAGTCTCTCCTTGAGCCCACCAAATTCTTTTATTAGGCTATCCACTGTTTTGCCAAGCACGTTTACCATTAAAACAAAGTCTGCATCAAAACGAGCTGTCACATTTTCTTTTACAATGTCATCGTTCTTTTCGGTGATATTGTCGTCAAACTTCAAGCGTTTCAGCGTACCGTCTTCAACCAAGATAAATTTAAGGTTGTTTTCCCACTCAAGCGCGAGTTTTGATACTGAGCCATTTTTCGCAAGCTCGATTATTTCTTCATCTTCAATATCTTTTTGCTTACAGTGGATAACGCCTAAATCAGCTTTCTCTCGAATCTCCACTTCTTCGCGCAAGATGAGCCAATCTGGTGCGGTATCTGTAACCCATTTTGTCATCACTTCGCATGGTGCACTATTAAACGCCAACGGTACTACTGGCAAACTGCCAAGCGATTTGCGCAAAAGTGCAAGTGCATCTTCAGCTGTTTTACTTGATGCAGCATCAACAAAGATAAGTTGTTTCATTGTGTCGATGTAAAGTGCGGTCGTTTTGATTCGAGAAAATGCCTGCGGAAGTAGGGTGGCTATCACATCATCTTTTAGGGATAATCGTTCTACTTTCTTTAATTTTCGCTGTTCTTTTTCTTCTAGCGCAGTGATTCGTTTATTGAGTTCACGATTCACAACTTCCACAGGCAAAATTTTCTCTTCACGTTTGGCTACAAGTAATATTCTTCCATCCGCTTGATGAGCTAAGTTTTCGCTGGTGGCGAGCGGAGCAGACCAGCCGAAATGGCTAACATCTGCCGAACCACACGGAGTAAATTCACATTCTTTGAGTTGTTTTTCGATATTCTCAAAGTCTATTTTTTTTGTTAATTGGTAAATAATTGCATTTTTGAACCAGTACATTTTTATTATTCCTCATAAATAAAAAGCCGCTAATTAATAGCGGCAGATTTTAAGCATCATCTTCAAAGGTAATAGCCGATTTCCTCACCATCACCACCATAGATAGGTTTCCTATATAGTTTTAGTCATCTTTAACCTCAACAAACTTACCTATCTCATCTAGTGTGTACCAAGTATCAGCTTTGATGTTATTTTCACCGACTTTTGATGCTTTGATATGGATTAGCTCGCCCTCATGATTGCGATACACGCAGACAATTGCACCATCGATACTCGCCTTAGCTTTAGATTGCCAACCAAGCGCAACAGCTATAGATTGCTTGCCAGATACTTCCGCTGCCGACTGATTGCCTGTATTGGTTGCTACCGACCTATTGCCTGTATTAGTCGCTGCCGACCTATTGCCAGTATTAGTTGCTACCGACTGATAGCCTGTATTAGTTGCTACCGACTGATAGCCTGTATTAGTTGCTACCGACCCATTGCCTGTATTAGTCGCTGCCGACTGATAGCCTGTATTAGTTGCTACCGACCAACTACCAGTATTAGTTGCTACCGACCGATCGCCAGTATTAGTTGCTACCGACTGATAGCCTGTATTAGTTGCTACCGACCAACTACCAGTATTAGTTGCTACCGACCCATTGCCTGTATTAGTCGCTGCCGACCGATCGCCAGTATTAGTTGCTACCGACCCATTGCCTGTATTGGATTTCTCGGCTGCATCCCAATCAACTTTACCTTTTATCCATTCAACGGCTTTTTTTACCATTTCCGGTAAGTTAATTTCGGTTTCGATCGTGATTTTTGCAGATGCAATTTTTGTATCATCACTATCTTTTGATGTTTCGCCACTCATTTTAACTACAGCAAATTTACTTACCGCTGGACTGTAATAGCTAAGCACATCAAGCGGATATTCGCAGGCGTGAAATCCACTCTTACAAGCCTTAACATCACCTTTATGCTCATACGTTTTGCCTATCTCATACTGATAACCTCGACAAGTCCAGTCTTGGTTAAACCCTTTATAAGCAATAATTTCTTTGTTTTCTTCAGTCATTTTTTTGTCTCTCAAATTTAGATAATAAAAAAGCCACTATTGGTTAGTGGCTTATCATGTAACTCAAAACGGAATATCATCATTAAACCCATCTTGTTCAGCTGCTGCGCTTAATGGGTCGGGTTTTTCTTTGTCTTTGCTTGCCTTGCTGTCTAGCATTTCAAAGGATTGTGTCGCTACTTTAAGTGCGGTGCGATTATTGCCGTTTTGGTCTAGCCAGCTTTCCTGTACCAGTTTCCCTGTTACACAGATTTTTGAGCCTTTTTGTAGATATTGTCTTGCTACATCAGCAGAATTGCCATGCACCACAATAGGTATCCAATGCGTACGTTTAACTGTATTGCCTTGTTTATCTCGGTAATCATCGCCTATAGCAAGATTAAATGTGGCAATTTGTCCGCCATTTTGGAATTGGCGGATTTCTGGGTCACTGCCTAAATGACCGACTAATATAACGGTATTGGTGTTACGGGCCATAGTTTTTCCTTACATTAAATTAAGTAAATAATCGTTATACATTAGATTATATTCATCAACGAGATCGGGGTGTTTTTCCTCTAACCAAACGATAGACTTATCGTAAATTTCACCGCATTCCTTTTTGGTTTTCCCTTTCAGCCTATCTTTAAGTTGCTCTATAACCGATTTGCTAGTTACATTAGCTTGAGTAGAGCTCATAGCCTGCTGGGTCGATTTGTTGGAGTTGTTTGGCCGCTCGGACTTTGGGGACGATGACTGCTCACGCTTTCCCACGCTTGCCGCATCATCATCTTCTTGCGCCATAAATAACATTGCAGTTAAGGCGTAACGACGTGCATAGGTAATGGCTGCACCAACTTGTTGCGCATCGTTAGCTTGCTTAACTCCAGCCTTAACCAATGGATAACAGCTCCGTAAAAACTGCCCACTTTTATGAAAGAGCGTTGTCACTAGTGTTGGCTCGTTATTTAGGACAGTAACAAGTTGCGTAATAACTAAATTATGCTCCGCAAGGATTGGGCGACAGGTATCAAGCACTTTGCTTAGTTCTGCGTATTTATAACCATAACCTTGTTTATCTTTGCTTAGATTCCCAAGCTGACTAATCGCTTGAATAAGTTCAGGCATAAGCTCACTTAAATTTGCACTTTGTAGCTCCATTTCTCTTTCCTTATCTAATCGTCAGAACTTGACTATCAACCAATTTTGCACCAGGAATTTCTTCCCCTGCTTTTAATCGTGCTTTAATTTCAGTTTTATTCGCTGTGATTTTCACATTAACAAGGGTTTCATCGCAGTTGTTGGCGAGGAATAAATCTTCATCTAATTGCACCGCACTTTGCTTGCTTTCACGGTAAGAAATGGTAAACAAGGGGCAATTAATTTTTGCTGTGCCTGTTGCTTCCATATTGTGTTTGAGATAGTTTTTAATCTGCTCAATACCGTTTTGACGTTGCTTTTTCATTGCCTGCAAGCGTTTAATTTCAGCGTCAATCACTTCAATATCGCCCTCTGTATTTTTAATGACATAGACGACATTCTCCGCTTTTTTGTCAAAATCTTGCTGCACCGCATCTAATGCTTTGGCAATATCTGCATTGTCTGCAAATTCAGGATTTTCGAGTAATTCTTTGATGTTTTCGAGTTGTTCGGTGATTTCGTAAAGTTTCATAGTAACTCCTTAAAATGGTAGTGGGTTTCTCTGGATATATTCAATTTCAGCTTGTAATTCTTCCGCTGTAATTCGTTCTTGCCATAACCAATTTCGAATAGCATTTAGCAATTCCGCCTTGCTTTCTAGGCGTTCACGTGGTGTTTCTTCCATTTTTAACCTCTCCCATAACAATTTGATTGCCAATATTCACAATCAGCATCTTCAGGTTCACGCCAATCTTCTTCGGGTTCGTCTTGCTCTATACTTTCGGTTTCAAATTGTGCGTAGTAATCATAGGGGTTATCGCATTGCCAAGGAGATAGCGTTGTGCGTTTCATTAGTTCGCTCCTAGCTCATTGATTTCAATCGGAAGTGATGTCTTTCGCAAAAATCAATGCGGTGTTGGCAATACTCGATATTCTTCTGTACTGCAGTATGGCGTTTAGCGTCAGCCCAATTCTTTGCAACCTCAAGGTAATGACCTTTCTTTTCTGCTTTTACTGCCGATTCTGCGTAGGTTTTGTAAGTCAGTCTCATTATTTACTCCAAGTGCGGTTAATTTCTGCTTGTTTTTGTGCGGTGTAATCCTGCAGTTCTTTTTCTGTTGCCAGTGTAAGATTGGGCGGTAAACATACGCCGTTTTCATATATGCCCCCTTTCAGTTCACATCGGGCTTCTTGTTGGATTTGTTGGCTTAATTCGTTATCGTGCCAATCGGTGGGGTTGGCATTGGCGTCTAGGCTAATCCCGCCCACAATCAGGGCAATAATCAAGGCGGCGAGAAAATAGCAGATTCTGTTTAGCCATTTTTCACTGCCATTCATAAAATGCGTGAAGCTTTGTTTTTCTTGGCGTAATGGGGTTTTTGAGCGTTTCATTTTGGGTTTCCTTGAATTTTGGGTAAAAAAATACCGCACTGAGTGCGGCGTTAGATTTCGAAAAATTCCATTTTCTTTGGGTTAAAATGGCGTATGCGTTTTAGTATGCGCCAATTTGTCATTTGATCAAATTTAAAACCACTTGTAATTCGTTCAATGATTTTATGCATATCACGAATTGTGGGGCGATATTCATAGGCTTGGTCATAAATTGACGGCGCATAACTTGAGCCTATTTTTTCCATTGCCGGATAGAGTGCTTGGAAGGTTTCCATATTATGCATAAGCACAAACCACGCCCACGCCATTGTTTGCAATTCGTGTTCGGTAAATTCAAACGTAAATGTTGTCGGTTCCTGCGTGGCAATATTGGGGGATTGATTTTCTTCCATATCTTTCTCTTTTTTACGTTGATTTATGCCTTCTTTGAGTTTTACAAAGGCGGAAAAGGTGGGTTTAATTTCATCATTGAGTTGGTGATACTGTAATTTCTTTCGCCAAGCCATTTCAACACGTGAAATTAATTCGAGATTTTCAAGGGTGCAATTTCTTGAATTGCCGTCTTTGTAATCAATAATATGTCCACGCGGAATTTTTCTACCGGCTTTGCGCCAGAGATAATGCGATTTCCGTTCATAACGTTTAATGCTTGCTTTTATTAACCAACATTTTGCATTTTTACAATATCGCTCAAAGCCAATCGGTTTTAAATTTTCACCTTTCTCAAATCGACCGCTTCGTCCGGTTAGCCATTGTCTCTTCACGCGCAAAACCTTTAACGCGTGTGGATTAAATGGTTTATTGAAATAAACTTCCATTTTTTGAGCCAAGATTCTTTCATTTAACGTGCAATTCGCTTTAATGAACGCAAGTTCTTCTTTGCTGTAACGATTAGCATGCTTAAGGCTTGGAATATTGTGTTTCTTTTTTAATTTATAGAAAACATTACGATTTATTAATAAATCAAACTGTTGCTGAAACAATTTAATTAGATCAGATGGCTTTTTATCCCAATGTAAGCGAATAAACGCAATATGTTCATCGGTGAATTTAAATCGTTCCGCATTAGAGGTCATCGCCTTGCGCCTTAGATATTCTTAGAAAATCAGGGGATTCTCTTTCAATTTGACGATTTTCAAACAATGTCATTGCTTTAAGCGAAATCGCATTGCTTGCGATAATATTTGCCGCAATGCCTGATACGGCATTGGCACGTTTAATTTCTCGATTAAGTTCTTCATCGGTTAAGTCTTCATCAAGCAGTTTTTCTAACTGGGAAAATAAATGATTGTTTAAGTCTGTGATTTTATTTTTCATTTTAAATAACCCTAAAAAAACCGCCCTTTCGAGCGGTCAGTGGAGTAGTGCAATCAGTCTATGCTGATTTTGTCTAGAATAGAGTGCCTTTCTTTATGCTTGTAAGGCTCAAGCCGAGGCTATCGTATTAATTCTCTTACCCCTAGTCTGCGCTTCTGCATTGCGTGCACGGTGTTTGTGCCAGCAGGTTTACCTTTGCAGCAGTGGTAGTTGGCTATGTCGATAAATTGCTCTTTTTGGCGGTTGGCTGCAAATTTAATTGCGCGATCCGCCGCACTTTCTTTTACCACCATTTTTTCAAACGCGGCATTAATGCGACGTTGTTTATCGAACATTCTTTCTAATCTGCCCGCTTTACCACGTTGTAAAATTTCGCCTTTTTCGGTGAATTTGCGTGAACCTGCATCACGCTTTACGATGATAGTTGCCATAGTTGGCTCCTTGTTTGTGTACCATTTTTAACCGCGCTTTAATGTGATAATGCGCTTAATCTGTCAGATTCCGCAACGCGGTCGCCGTCAAATCGATTTCGGCTGCATTAAGAGAAAAGTGCGGTTAAAAATGGCGTTATCTTGATTGCCTCAGCCCCACGCGTTCAAGTTACGCATTATTCCCAATGTTGATGTTGGTTCGTGGGTGATTCGATTTGTTAAAGAGCAATTAAAATTTTTATTCAAGGCCTTCTCAAAGGGCTTAGTAAAAACTTTAGGCGATAAACTTAAGTGACTGTTCTTATTTTTCTTCTTCTTTTATTAAATCCCACTGCCGTCTCTGCTTATCTCTCGGCTTACGCCTGCTATTGCGGTGGGTACATTTTTAAATATGTGCTACAACTTGTTTTGCCTCTACTTCAACTTCATCCATAATCAGATTTCTGAAATCTTCATTAGTCATAAACAAATCTGCTAAGGCTTTTCCTGTTTTCTCTGCGTAACGCTCTAACACTTCGGTAATGAAAAAGGCTTTTAATTCTGCTGGGCTATTAATGTTCATGTTGGGTTCCTTATGGGTGTTTTGTTTTGATGTGTGTAGTTTAGTAAAGACTAAACAATTTGTAAATGGTTTATTTAGTAAAAATTGAATAAATTTATATAAAATTTAGTATTTAGTTGATTTTTAAAGAAATAAATTTTCAAGAAATGTGCTTGATTGCTTGTTTTTTAATCAATTACAAGTAAAGTTTGAGTTTTTAGGTGTGTTTTTGAGATTTTTGCGATGCCGATCGCAAGTTTTGGTAGCGATAATTGGTTTAAATTGAGATTGGTTTATTATGCCTCTGCCGATAAGGAGTGCGAATTATGAAAGAAAAATTTAAAAAATGGCTAATCTCTTTGGATTGTGAGGGGATTAATGGTTTAGGGATTGATGAGATAGTGTCGCGCCTAGATGATGAGTTGAGAGTGGTGCACGCTAATGAGCAGGAGAGGATTGTGCTAGAGGAGTTGATCGCAGCGTTTAACGAGCAATAAAAAACCGCCAGTTAGGCGGTTTTGGCAGAGTTAAATTATTTTGTGTGAATAGCTTTAAGCTCAATATGTCTGTAGTCTGTTTTGTCGCCTTTTTGTGTCGAATAAAGAACAACATCGGCTTTGACGGACTCTTGCTTGGATAATACGGTTAAATCCATTGTGGTCGGTATATCAATACGCACCCGCTTAGTAAAGATACCATCAATAAAACCATACCAGCCTTTATCGTAGCTATCGCGGTCGGAAGCTCTGATATTTAGCGTAATATCTTTTAGATCAACGCTTTTTTCTTCGCTTTGTGCAACATATTCCGTCGGGGTTTGTTCTACAAGTTCCGTCGGGATTGTTACATTATTGTCGCTAAATGAAATTGAGGTGCTACCGTTCTCTTGTTTTGCTGGGTTTATAAATCCTATAGCGCTTTTCGCAAGTGTTTTTTTGTTTACTGGGCTTTTTTCGATCATGGTTTTAAATTCATCGGCAGGCACGCCAACGGCACCTGCGCTGCTCACAATTACGTTATTATAACTGCCAGACACGTTAACATTAATATTTTTCGCAGAATCGGTTGTAACATAATGCCACACCCCAAAAGCCGCTATGCCAGCTAACACCGCTCCGAATACACCTACTTTCATTTTGTTCTTATTAACGAATTTATTTATTTGTTGATCTACATCATCTTTGTTTTCGTTGTAGTATTTTACTTCTGCATGGATTGTTTCAATCATGCTGCCTTCTCTTACTTCGGACACTTTAAGATCAATGCTTTTAACCTTAACGCCCAAGAGATCGGATAACGCACCCTTGGTTTGTTTAGTCAATTCCTCCAAAGATTCAAGTGACTTTATCAAGTCCTTTATGCGTATTCCACCTGTTGTATTGTACTTAATTTGTTCTTCGATTGTAAAAGATAAAATTCCTTCACTCATTTAATATCCTTAGGCGTGATTTCGCCAACTGTTAGCAAAAAATCCATCTTTTCATTTAGGTGCTCCATGCGCTCGAGGATTAGTTTGTTTTTCTCGCTCTTGTTTTATTCTTTGTGCTACCGCGCGCATGCTTGCCCCTTTGACCTTTTATAACGTTGCAACATCAATATGGATTGTCTTGATAAACCGACCAACAAATTTTGCAGTTTGGCAGATCTCGTCTGTTATATCTTGTGGATCATAGTCCTTGTTGTCTGAGAGCAATCTATACCCGCCACCAACAAGTTTTTGTATGCGTTTGATAAATAGTGCACCATCTATCGCAAAAGCATAAACGCCGTCTCCGTTGTAATAATCAATATTGGTATCCAAAAACACCCAATCACCCTTACGGATTGTTGGCTCCATACTATCTGTTGGCACGTTGACAATCTTAATGCCGACGGCAGACTTACGACCGATGATCTGCAATAACCCCTCATCAGACAAAAATAGACTTGATACTATTTCGGGGTAGTCCGAGTTTTCAAATCCGGTCAGCCCCGCCGCCGCTCTAACGTCCAAGTAATCTATTCGGTGTTTGTAATTTCCGTCTAGTTCTGATTGCGCTATTAACTGGCCGCCATGTGTAATTTTATTAGCGGTCGTAATTGATACTGTACCGCCGCTAAATTTAGTGTTACTCAAATCAGTGTTGGCTATGCTTGGGTTGTCTAAAAACAAATCAGGGATACCATGATCACGCTCTAATCGTCTAGCGGCTTTCTCGCCAAAAGATTCCGTTTTGCCGCTTATTAACTGCGAAATAAAGCTCTTATCTTTCTCCGGTAGCTGTTTGTCGGAAAACCATATTTTAAGGTTTGCCCGTCTTATTTCCGCCATTTGCGATCTTATTTGTTTCATACGCCCTCCGTTTTTTTGATTTTATTTAGCATTAACTAAATAAGCAAAAACTAAATATTCTTGACAAAATACTAAATAAAAACTAAACTCACTTTAGTTTTTACTAAATGGTGGGATTTATATGAGTTTAAAAGCATATTTTTCCGATAAACCTCGTGGATTTCAGGCTGATTTCGCAAGAAAAATTGGTATTGCTCCATCATTTCTTTCGCAAATCATTTCGGGCAAATCAAAAGCACCTCCAAGCGTGGCGGTTGCAATTGAAAAAGCCACGAAAAGACAAGTTAAAAAATCTGAAATCCTACCTGATGTTTACGGAATTTAATTTAACAAGACCAACGGAAAAGAAAACCATAAAAATAAGGCAAAAATTATGGCAATGAAGAAAGTCATTATGGAAATGATTGAAAAGATACCTGGCGGCAAAAGTGCGGTTGCAGGGTTTCTCGGATTTTCGGAGGCGGAATTAAACAATCGTCTTTATCAAACAAAGGGACAGCGATTCAAAAATGAAGAATTAATTGCGATTCAGCAAGAATATGGCTGCACGCAATTTATTGATGAACTATGCCGTTTGGCTGGTGGGCGTTTTGTACCTGATGTAGCAGAGAATGAATTAGACAAGGTTGAGCTTGCTAATTTACAACTGCACGAGCTTTCCGCACGAGGCTTGTTATTTGCTGCATTAGAAACAGCGTTAGAAGACGGCGAAATCACTTCGAAAGAAGAAGACAAAATACGTCAAGCATTGAGTAAACATTTGGCAGCGACGCAACATTCGATTGAATGTGCGATTGTGTTACACAAGAAATAAAAAAAGCCACGAGGAGATTTCGTGGCTAATTCATTAAGGAATATACAGATGAATCAATTATTAACGATTTTGAAAGAAAACACAAGCACTTTGACGATGAGTAGTCGTGAAATTGCGGAATTAATCAATAAAAACCACAGCGATCTGTGTCGTTCAATCGAAAGACTTATCGCAAAAGAGGTGATTTGGGGGTATCAGCCAATGGCTTACACCCATCCACAGAACGGTCAGACTTATTATGAGTACCATCTAACCAAACGAGATAGTTTAATTGTTGTTGCTCAGAATTGTCCTGAATTTACTGCGGCAATTGTCGATCGCTGGCAAGCGTTGGAAAATCAACAAAAACCAACCGCACTTATTCCGCAATCTTTTTCTGAGGCGTTGATGTTAGCCGCTCAGTTACAAGCAGAAAAAGAGCGTAATGCGCCTAAAGTCGCTTTTGTTGATCACTATGTGGAAGTAGGGACGAGTAAATCATTTCGTGAGACGGCGAAGATTTTGAAAATACCTGAGCGTGCATTGGTCAATCGCTTGGTGGAAGATAAATATTTGTATCGTCAATCGGGCGTGCTTTTGCCTTATCAATCGGCACGCACCAAAGATCTTTTTACGGTTAAAACAGGTACTGCTGAACACGGTCACAATTACACACAGACACGTGTAACAAGCAAAGGCATTGAATTTATTGCGTCACGTTATGCTTCGGAGTTGATGTTATGAGTATGCGATTAATGGTTCAAGCAATGAATTGTAAGGTTGGTAATCCTGCTAGAAAACTTGTGCTTTTAAAACTAGCAGATAATGCCAATGATGATGGAATTTGTTTCCCAAGTTATCAATACATTGCCGATAAATGCGAGATGACCCGACGTAGTGCAATCAATCACATTGAATATTTAATCAAAATGGGATTAGTAAGCAAAAAAGAACGTAAAAATAAAGATGGTTCCATCTCAAATTTATACTTTTTACACCTTGAACAAGGTAGTGAAAATTTTGCACTGGGTAGTGAAAATATTTCACTAGGTAGTGAAAATTTTGCACTAGGGGGTAGTGAAAATATTTCACCCAGAACCAGTCACTCTTTAGAACCAGTCAATGAACCTAAAAAAACTACGCAAAAAAGCGAATCCGAAATTTTGCTTGAGCGGTTTGGCATAACAGGACAGCTTGCTAAAGATTTTATTGCGCATCGTAAAACTAAGCGAGGGGCAATTAGCGAAACGCAACTCAACCGTCTGCAAAAACAAGCGGACAAGGCGGGGATTTCGATTTGTGAAGCGGTGGAGATTTGCATTGAACGCAACTGGCAGGGATTTAACGCATCATGGGATTGGCGTGATGAAAAACTGCGACCAAATTCACCGCACTTAGGGCAATCACACCCAAACAAACCCAAATTTGACGATACGCAGACAGGCTGGTCTGCAGGAATGAATTTCACAGTGGACGGTACGCAATGGCAAATTCCATAACACAAGACCAAATTAACACGCTCCCGCCAGAACGAGCACAGCGTGCGGAAGAGACGATTAACTGGCTCTTTCAAGAGCTTAAATCAATTTTTCCTGGTTGGCGTGCAGCCTTTGAAACCGAAGCGGATTATTTCTCTGCTAAAAAAACTTGGTTGCGTGTGTTGGCACGAGAAAAAATTACGAGACCTCAGTTGGAGAACGGGCTTTGTGAAGCGGAAAAATCGCTTGATAAATTTTTACCTAGCGTAGGGTTGTTTGTTTATTGGTGCAAAGCCTACGACTATCACGCACTGGGTTTACCGAACGAAGCGGAATTATACCAACGTTATAACACTTTCTTAGGCTATGCCCGATTCAATCGGGATGAATTTCAATATCATTCAAAAGTGGAATTTTGGTTGCTTAAAAATCTGTACGAAAAGTGCAAGAAAAAATCGGAAGAGGACACGTTGAAAGCTATTCCGAAATTACTCACAGAAGCAGCAGAAAAAGTGCGGTCGAATTTTCCTTTTGAGGATATTCCGAAAATGATTCCTGAAAAGCCAAGTTTTTACGATAAAGCGAAGGCTGATAAGGCGCGCGATAGCTTGATGGCAATGATGAAAGGGAAAGGGGCATTGCAATGACAAGCTATAAATGCCCAAAGTGCGGTGCGGAATTAGAGGATTTTTATACGCCAGATTATTTTATATTGAGCAGCGAATGGGATGACGATCGTTTTCGCTGTAACGGTCACTTAATTGAGCCGATACCGTTTCCGCAGGTAAGTAAATTCAGTGCAGTAAATCGAACAAAATCTTGTGGTTATTTTGGGTTGGAAGATTTAGGCGTGGAGTACAAAGAATGAGTATTGCGATGTTATTTAAGCGTTGGGAATGATGTTATGAGCCAATACAAACCTTTCTTTTTACGTGATCAACGCATTAAAAATAATTGCTTGGATTTAATCAAGGAACTGCCAACAGACGATAAAAAGCCGTTGGTAGTCAAAATCCAACCAATAACACGCTCACTTGAGCAGAACTCAAAACTTCACGCACTACTAAGCGATATTAGCAAACAGTGCGAATTTAACGGTAAAAAGCGAGACATCGACACGTGGAAAATGATTATGGTATCGGCTCACAAAATTGCAACAGGCGGTCAGGCTGAAATGGTAATCGGGCTTGAGGGGGAAGTTATCAATCTACGAGAAAGCACTGCTCAAATGAGCGTAAAACGACTAGCAAGCCTAATAGAGTACATTACCTGTTGGGGCGTGCAAAATGGCGTGAGATTTAACGATAGATGGGGGCTTTAAATGAAACACTTAAATGATGACGAGATTTTAGAGTTAAAAATCGTGCTTTTTATTGTGGCAGTTTGGGTAATTTTTAATATGGTGTTTGGATAATGGCTAAAGAATATAAATGCAAAATGTGCGGAAACTACTTTATAAAAACCGTTTCAAGTCTGCAAAAGGTCTGTTCGCCAGAATGCGCTATTAAACTTTCGCGCGAACAGACCCGCAAGGCACGCGAGAAAAAAGACAAACAGGCGCGAATCGAAAACCGCAAAAAAATGACCGCACTTAAAGAGAAAAACAAAACCAAGCACGAATTGACCAAGGAAGCGCAAGCGGCAGTAAATAAATATATCCGCCTGCGCGATATGGGCAAAGAATGCATCTCCTGCGGCACGCCCTTAGTGGCAGAACAGCTAGGAGGAGGGTTTGATGCTGGGCATTACCGCTCACGTGGAGCTGCGCCACACTTGCGCTTTTATACTCTCAATATCCACGGTCAATGTAAAAAATGCAACCGCTACTACGGCGGCAATGTACAGCAATATCGCCTAGGATTGCTAGATAGACTAGGTAGCGAAAAAGTCGAACAAATTGAAGCTGACAACCGCCCACGGCATTATTCCCCCGATGACTTACGGCGAATCAAACAGATTTTTAACAAAAAATGCCGATTAATAGAAAAAAGAAAGGGATAATATGCAGACCAAACACATCTTAGATATTAAATTAACTGCTCGCCGTTATGGCAAATGGGCGCGTGAAGGCGTGGGAATTAACTATCCCGCAATTCAGCCTTTTTTACGCAAAGCCACACCTGATCACGGCATCCTGATGTTGGATGATGAAACCGCAATGCGCATTCACGACGCAACACTTATTATGCGCAACGTCACACCAGAGTTATATCAAGTGTTTATGCTGAGATATGTTAGCAATTTATCGCAAGGTAATGTAGGGCGGGAAATGGGCGTAAGTGTACCGACGATAAAATCTTATCTTTACGCCGCACATCAATCTTTAAAACTACTTCTAACGCAAAATAAGTGTATTTTTCTAGCTTAAATTTTGTACTGGTTATTTTTTTAACAAAAGGAAGATAATATGTTCAGATTGGCTAAACAACAGGAGAACAGAATGATTACCTATGCCCAACTTTGCGAACAAAACATCCGCTACCAAGCAATGCTCCACCATAACGCGCAAATGCTCCGCACTGTCATTAATTGCTTTACGATAGCTCTTGAAGAAGATCTAGGATTAACCGATAAAAGCTACAAAAAAGAATTTAACCAAGATCAACAAGTTCCCTATGTCGATGTATTAAATATTAATGATCACAAGTCTTGCCCTTGGTATCAATTAAAAACGGAATTTGAACAAAACGCACCGGTTATCGAATTTGAACTGGCTTTGACGTTAGAAAAAGCCCCGAATGTTTACCCGAAAACCACACTCATATCCCCAATGAGGGCAATCTATATCAACGAGAATAGCATACAGCTCGAATTTACCGCACACCGCGACAAGCCACAATTTATCATATCCATCAAAGAAAAAGATGCCTATTCACACGCCATCAATGCTTATAAGCAGCTCATCTTAGAAATGTTTAAATTTTAATCAAAAGCCTACTTCGGTAGGCGTTTTTATTTTAAAAGTGTGATCTAATTCATAGCGTAGAAATTTCTTTTCCATTAAACTAAACAAGAATAAATTTAACAACTAGAGGAATGTTTATTATGGGGTTTATGAGTTCTGCTATTGACGCAGTACAACGTGGCATCGCAAAGGCTGAAGGCAAATCGGGAGAACTTGATCCTAGTCTATTAAAACTATTTTCCGAGCTAAGTTTAGATATCAATGATTATCCGAAAGATATAAATGCCAGAATAGAGAAATTCTGCGGTTTCTTTGAAAGAATAACAATGAGCAAAAAAGATATTGAGCTACTAGGAGAGATGAAAAATAGTGCGTATTCATTTGCAGGAGAATGGAAATATAGCTTCTTCAAACAGATGTCTATTCCTACTAAGCTCAAGTTTTCAATCTTAATTGATTTTGTTCGCGCTTGCTTGGATAGCACCGGCAAGATAGAAGATCTTAATGCACTGGGTAAAAAGTTAAGATTAGAACGTGAACTTATAGATTATGCACAAGTTATTCATTTCAATGCTTATATTCAAAGAGAATTTAATAATGGAAATCCTGAAGGGTATATCGATACAGATGCGCTAATCTTGCAAAAGGACGAGTTTACTGTATTAGAATTACCGGCTTCCATTATTGAAGAAAAATCTAAAACGATTAGGCAGGGCAGTCGTAACGGTGTAAGCGTAAGGTTAGCAAAAGGGTTGTGGTTTCATTCAGGAAAAGGCAATAGCACATCTGAAAAAATAAACTACTTATCCCACAAAGCAGACGGAAATTTAATCTTTACTAATCAGCGTATTGTTTTCTCGGGTGAAAATGCGTCTTTCAGTATTAAAAAACAAAATATTGTAAGCGTAGAAAATCGTGATGGTCTTCTCTATTTTCACTCCAGAAAATCAAAACCGGATATTGTCGAGTCTCACATTCCCATTCTAGATAAAACGTTAAAATCAGTCATTAGATGGATAATCAACCAGTAGATTTATACCTACCCCAAAGCCCGCAATCGCGGGCTTTTTTATTGCTCTAATTCCCACTTTAAGCACAATGCGCTTTCAATGAGCACGTAAGATTGAGCTTTGAAATTGATGATCTGTCGCGTTTAAAAGTGCTAGGGCGTTGCGTACGAAAATTTTCTATTGTTGCAGAGGATTTATAAGAAAAGGGGAAATTTCCCCTAAATTTTTTGAGTTCCCCTAAAAAGTTTCAAAAAATCCTTGAAATGGCTAGCTATTAGGTGTAGTATTTCAATTATAGTGCGGTTTTAGCACGTTGCGAATGCACAAATGAATTTGATAGCTCCGAGTTGATAGACTTGGGGCTTTTTTATTGTGGCACTTCGTACTATGATTGCTTTAATTTTAGGCGGTTATAAGGGGATAAAGAATGTCATTTGAATTACGTAAACAACTTGCTGATTTAAAGGCTGAAAGTGATGCCTTATTTAAGCAGCGTTTAGCCCTATTACAGGGCAAAAAAGAGAATGCTATTTCGTTGATGACGAATGAAGCGATTGCATTTTTACAAGGGCAAGGATTTACTGTTAGTAATCTTATTCCTGATACGATTGAAGCCAACTACAAAGGCTCTATGAATATTAGAATTCAGTTTTCAGATCCGAAAGATAGTTTTATTGGCGCAGATATTACAATCGATGTGGATTATTTAGCGCAGTCATTCGGATTTAGTGTCAATTTGGCACGTGAAGCCTTTAATGGCATTCTGTCTGGCGATTTAGTGGAAGAAATTTCACAATATCAAACAAGAGTGGAAAAATTAAAATCATTGGGCTGCTCGGATATTGATGGCTCTTTTGAGATTACACTTATTAAGCAAAATTTAGAGAAGCTTACTTTTTCAACGATTACGGATACGTTGAAGTTTGTGTTGGAAATGTAATGTGTTAATGATTTAATGATTTATTAGCCCTGATCGGAAACGGTCGGGGCTTTTTGTTTACAGTAATAGCTCCTTACCTTGTTAGACTTTATTGCGCGAGAAATCGCACGGGGTAAGGCCATCTATCGCAAGCGCACGTTAATACGTGGGCTTTTTATTGCCCTGTAAATGGGTGGAGTGTAAAAATGTTAAAAGATGCAGGAAGCCAAAGTATTTTTTGGTCTGGCTTTGGTGCGTTCTGGGCAATGTATTCATTTCAAGAATGGCTGGCTATTATGGGGCTTGTTATAGGTTTAATAAGTGGTCTCGTGAATATGTATGCTAAATGCCAAGAAGGGAAAGTTAGAAAAAATGAAGAACGGCGTGCAGAAGAAATACACCGTGTGAAAATGAAACGATTGTCTTTAGGATTTGATGATGATTTTGACAAAAACTAGGAAAGCTCTTGGTGTTTGTTCTGTGATTACGGTAATGGGATTAATGTATGCTCAGTTCGGTAGCGAGCTAAGATTAAGTCCTGTAGGTGCTGAAATTATTGGGAATGCCGAGGGTTGCAGACGTGATCCATATCAATGCCCTGCGGATGTTTTGACCGTTGGAATTGGTTCAACTGAATATGGTGGTAAGAAAATCAATCCAAAACACCGTTACACAGATTTGGAAATTGCCGAACGTTGGAAGAATGATATTGCGATTGCTGAACGATGTGTGAACAAATATGGTAATGGCGAGATGTTACCGCAATCGGTATTTGATTCTGCGGTGTCAATCACTTTTAATGTGGGTTGTGGGGCAGTAAGTAAATCTACGATGTTTAAATATCTTCGAGCAAAACAATATGAAAAGGCTTGTGGCGAATTTCCTAGATGGGTGTATGCCAGTGGTAAAAAATTAGCAGGTTTGGTGGTTCGCCGAGAAAAAGAGAAAGCATTATGTTTAGCCGATTTGAAACTGCCATAAAATTGACCGCACTTTGTTTGATTTTGGGCTTGTGCGGTTGGACTTGGTTTCAATCTCAGAAGATAAGTAGTTTAAAAGCCGAGAACCAAGCACAAGCCCAAACTATCCAGCAACAAGAAGATGCTAACAAATCATTAAGCCTTGCATTACAACAAGAACGCAATGCAGTTATTGAGCAACAACGGCGTAATGATGAAATAGAAAGGGTAGCAACAGAAAATGTTGAATCAGTTAACACAATCATTAAGACACAGCCTTGTGCCAACACTCGTCTGCCTCAGTCTGTTCTTGACCGCTTGTACAAATAAAGTCACGACTAAAGCAGAATATATTTATCCGCCTCAAGCCTATACTGTACCTTGTGTCAAAACAGCATTTACTGGGGAAACATACGGCGATGTAGTCATACAGCTTGTTAAGGTAACTGCAGAGCGAGATAAATGCGCAAGCCAAGTAGATCATCTTAATAAATGGGTTGATCAAGCAAAAGGCGGTAAATAGATTAAAAATCTAATTGAGCGGGATTAATGCCAAGTGCTGTCGCTATTTTAATGCGAGTGCTTTTACGCAAGGTCTGTGAATTTTCATGTTGCGAATAAGCAGCTTGAGAAATTCCTAAACGGCTTGCCACTTCAGCTTGGGTTAAACCTAAGTGTTCACGCCAAGCACGCAATGCAGAATAATCGTTCAATAAAGCTAATTTGGCGACAGATTCAGGGATACCTGTTTCAATAGGGTCTGAAAAATTCGCTTTTTCTTTTAGCCAGTTAAGCGTAGCAATTGGCATAACAGCAAAAGCAGGTACGCCTTGCTCATTATTGATATATTGGATATTAGTAAGTGCGTTCATCTCTTTTTTTAACCTCTTCAATAGAAACAATGCTCATTGTATTACCTACGATATTAAAGAAAATTCGGTAATCGCCAACTCGATAACGATATTCATAAGTATGGTTTGTTAGTGCCTTAATATTAGTGCAATCAGGAAAATTTTTGAGCATTTCGCATTTCTCAATAATGTGGGCTTTGCTCGGGATTTTTCTTAATTGCTTTAATGCTTTTGGTTGGTAGATGAGTTCTTTCATAGTAACAAGACCAATTGTTTATGAAGAGCATTTTATAAGATTTATAAGTTTTTACAAGTTATTTTAAGGATTTTCTATGTCAGACGTGAAAGGAAAATCTACGTCTGGTCGTGGATTAACACCTAAACAAGAAAAATTTTGTCAGCTTTATATTGAGCTGGGGAATGCCAGTGAAGCATATCGGCAGAGTTATGATTGCTCAAAAATGCAAACGAGCACCATCAATACAAAAGCAAAAGAATTATTAAAGAACGGTCCGATCACGGTCCGTATTGAAGAACTGCAACAAGCACACCGACAACGCCACAATCTTACCATTGATAACATCATTGCCGACTTGCAAGAGGTGCGAGATATTTGCATGGGGCGTAAATCTGTCGTGCTTACTGATATTGTTAAAAATGTTCAGAAAGGCTCAGTAAATGCGGTAGATAGCCCTGTGTTTGTTTTTGAGCCAACCAGTGCAAATAAAGCACTTGAGTTACTCGGCAAGCATTTGGGGATGTTTGCGAATAAAGTTGAGGTATCCGGTGACTTGCATATTGAACAACGCGCGGAGTTAAATTTATCGGGATTAAGCATTAATGAACTTGAACAGCTTGAAAAATTACTCGCCAAAGGAAATTCTGAGCAAGATTCGGATTGAGAAAGCCAAGAAGTCATTAATGCACTTCACCACGCAAACTAAGCCTGATTTTATTACCGGCTGGTTTAATATTCTGATTGCGCAAGAGCTACAACAATTTTATCAAGATGTAATAGATGGCAAGCAACCTCGATTAATGATATTTGCTCCGCCTCGTAGTGGTAAAAGTGAATTATTTAGTCGTCGTTTCCCCGCTTGGGCCTTTGGTAAAAATCCTGACTTGCAGATGATTGCCTGTTCTTATTCTGCTGATTTAGCTAGTCGAATGAATCGCGATGTACAGCGCATTATGGATGATGAAAGTTATCACGGCATTTTCCCTGATTCATCATTAAACGAGAAACGCATTGCAACGGTATCTGGTCAACCCTTGCGTAATAGTGAGATTTTTGAGATTGCAGGACATAAAGGCGCTTATCGCTCCGCTGGTGTTGGTGGCGGTATTACAGGGATGGGCGCGGATATAGCCATTATTGACGACCCTGTAAAAGATGCTAAAGAAGCTAATTCTCAAACAGTTCGAGATGGCGTTTGGGATTGGTACACAACCACGCTTTATACACGTTTATCGCCAAAATCTGGCGTGTTGTTAGGCATGACAAGATGGCACGAGGATGATTTAGCTGGTCGATTAATTGAAGAGATGAAGAATGGTGGCGACCAATGGCGCATAGTGAAATTTCCTGCGATTGCCGAAGAGGATGAAGAGTTCCGCAAAGAGGGCGAGCCATTGCATCCTGAACGATTTAGTCTTGAACGATTAGATAGCATCCGGAAAGCCGTGGGCGAGCGCGTATGGAGTGCGCTTTATCAGCAAAGCCCAGTGAATAAAGACGGTGGCATATTTAAGCCAAGTCAAATAGAAATCATTGAAGCAATACCAGCTGGCAATATTCAATGGATTAGAGCGTGGGATTTGGGGGCTACTGTTGGCGGAGACCCTACGGCAGGGATTAAGTTAGGTAAAACACAAGATGGTTCGCTGATTATTGCTGATTTAGCTCACGGGGATTTAGGCGCAGATGATCGCGATAAGATGATAAAAAATACGGCAAGCCTTGACGGCAGGGTGGTGCGAATCAGTTTACCGCAAGACCCCGGTCAAGCAGGTAAAACACAAGTGCTTTACTTGACCCGAATGTTACAAGGTTATGTAGTGAAATCTAGTCCCGAAAGTGGCGATAAAATTACAAGGGCTGAACCTTTTGCGGCGCAGGTGAATGTAGGTAATGTGAAAATGGTTAAAGGGGCTTGGAATCGCATCCTAATTGAAGAAATGAAGATGTTTCCGAATGGCAAGCACGATGACACTATTGACGCTTGTTCGCGTGCTTATGCTGAACTAATTGACTCCATAGATGTTTACAGTCGATTTACCGCTTTAGGAAGTTAAAGATGAATACATTTAATCAAGATGGCTATACGGACGCGTTAGGCTTAAATCAATTTCGTAAAACGCAAATAAACTCAACCGCACTTTTAGACTTAAGTCTGTATGAATTGGGTGGTTTAGCCGCACGGGTGGTCGATATGCCAGCAGATGCGGCGATTTCACGTTCGATTGAAATTCAAGGTGATCAAGATGATGCGATTAGCAATGAGATTGAACGGTTGAAGATTTTGCCCGCATTGGCAGATATGGTGCGTTGGTCGCGGTTTTTTGGTGGTGCGGTTATGGTTTTATTGACCGATGACGGTGCACGATTAAGTGAGCCGTTAGAGCCAAGTCGCATTACACGTATCGATGAAGTACGAGTGTTTGATTTAAGTCAAATTTCGCCTACGGCTAATCGCTATTCCGATCCAACCAAGCCGAATTATGGTCGCTATTCCAGTTATCGGTTAAATATCGGTACGATTGCTGGTTCGCTTGATAGTCAGGTAGAAATCCATGAAAGCCGTTTGTTATTTATGGGCGGCGATTCATTGCCAGAACGTCTAAAAAATGGCTTACATTGGATTGGGCGCAGTGCGGTTAGAACGGTTTACCCGAAAATTCGTGATTATCAAAAATCATTGATGTGGGCTTCGTTAATTCTTGAACGCAAACAGCAAGCGGTTCATAAAATGAAAGGGCTTGCGTTGGCAATTGATAATGGATTAGAACCTGTTATTCGAGAGCGTATCAATCTTGTTGAACGCTCTCGCAGTATTTTAAACGGGGTCACAGTCGATAGCGAAGACGATTACAACATTCTCAATGCGGATTTAAGCGGTATTGTTGATGTGCTTGATGAATTTAAAGTGGCGATTTCTGCTGATGTGAATATTCCAGTAGCGATTTTATTTGGGCAGTCAGCTAAAGGTATGAACGCCACAGGACAGAGCGATTTTGAAAGCTATTACGATTTGGTCGAAAGTATTCAGCAACATAAAATCAAGCCAGTGCTTGAAGAGCTGATTGAGCTATTGATGTTTCAAAAGCATATCAAGCCGTTTGAGAACTGGAAAATCAAATTCCCGTCGCTTAATACACCAACTGACAAAGAAATAGCCGATGTGCGTAAAACGAATGCGGATGCAGCGAAAATCGAGCTTGATCGCTTAATTAATTTGGTTGATTCTGGTGCATTATCCACAGAAGAATTGCGTGCGCAGATTGCTGACGAGCTTGGCATTCAAGCGGAGAAGTTGCCACAGGTAGATGACGATGATGTTGAAAAGTATCAAGAAGAACAGAAAGCCAAAGGCGTGGTTGTTTCCCCACGCAATTGAGCGTGAATATGTGGGTTATTTACGTGGTGTGGCGAGAAACATTAATACGATGGTTAATCAAAAACTCGTTGAAATTCGACCGCACTTTCAGGCAAATATTCGACAAGATAGTTTTTCTGATACGCTTGAACGTTGGCTTATTGAATTATTGCAAGCGGTATTGATTTTTGTTGATGAAAAAGAAATTGCGCAATTTGTGCGTGGCTATATTCATCAGACGGAGAACTTTAACGGCAAGCAGTTTCACAAAGTGCTGAAATCAGTTTATAGCGTCGATGTTTTCACGACTGAACCTTGGCTTGATGATGCGTTAAAAATTGCGGAATGGGAAAATATCCGCCTAATAAAAAGCCTTCCTACGCAGACGTTAGAAAAATTACGTAGTCGCTTTACTCAAGCGGTGCGCGGTGGTTGGCGTTGGGAAAGCGTGGTAGATGATGTGAAGTCTATCCTTAACACCAACGAGAAACGTGCAACATTAATTGCTCGTGACCAAATTGGCAAGTTAAACGGTCATTTGACGAAGTTGCGCCAGCAAAATATCGGCGTGAAGTCGTATATTTGGCGCGGTATGCTTGATGAGCGTGAGCGGGCGCACCACGTTGATCGTGAGGGTAAACAATTTGATTGGGATAATCCACCTGATGACGGACATCCGGGGGAGCCTATTTTATGTCGTTGCTATGCGGAGGCGGTATTCCCTGAATTTGAAGATCTTGGGAGAGATGACGCTGAACCGATAGATCCTATTTCAACAATCAAAACAGGGAAAATGAACTTAGATGAGTTGTTTGATAATTCATTATCCGGTGGTGGAAATAAGTCATTTTCTAATTTTGGTTCGGTTGGTCCTGCCTTAGTTACGCTTGCTAAAGAAAGTATTGGATTAGATATAAGCGGTTGGCAGCATAGCATTGATGAATCGAGTATACGCCATATTCTAAAGCAACACGGAAATGAGAAAGCTGAAAATAAGCGTGGGCAAAGAGCGGTAACAAAAGCCGATATTTTGATGTTGCCGCAGATTGTTTCGTCATTTGATAGTATTGACTACACTGGGACAAGTGATGCGGGAAATGAAACGTTTTTACTACGCAAAGAAATTGGAGATGAAATCTTTTGCGTTCAAGAAGTTAGAAAACGCCATAAGAAAATTGCAGTAAAAACAATGTGGATTCGGAAAAAGAAAAAACCATAAATCTCACATAGTGCTTGGTTCACTCTGGCACCTGCTTAACGTCCGAAACGTGCTATGCCCTACGATTTATGGTTTTCTGTATTATAGAGCATTGAATTTAAATTTCAATTTTTGGAGATCATTATATGGTAATGCGATACGACCGCCGTGGCATTCAGGCACGGCGAGATGATAACGGTTTTATTTATGACACCCCTATTCTGACAAGAAGTGGGGTGTTTGTTTATGAGCTTCCTAATGGCAAAACTCGGCGTGAATATCGTCCGCCTGATGAAGTATTTAAGGCGGATAGTTTACGCGCTTACAAGGGATTGCCGATTACAGAAGATCATCACGGACTTGTGACGAAAAATAATGCGCATTTGGTGGTGGGTTCTATCTTAACGGAAGGTAAACAAGATGGGCAAAATTTAACGGCAGATATTGTGATCTACAATACGAAAGCCGTTGATTTTGGAAAAAAAGAATTGTCGGTTGGCTATAAGGTAGATATTGACGAGACGAGCGGTACAACAGAAGACGGCGAGCCGTATGATGTGATCCAGCGTAATATTCGTCCTAACCATTTAGCCATTGTGACAGTTGGGCGTGCAGGCAATGCCGCACTTAATTTAGATGCGGCAGATGCCGTGGAATTTAACGAAGATGGAGAAAATCCGATGAGTAACACTCAAACAACGCTTTCTGACATTCGCTTAGATAGCGGCATTACGTATCAAGCCGCACCCGAAGTGATTGTTGAATTAAATAAACTAAAACAAGACGCCAAAGACGCAGTGACAGCAAAAGACAAAGAAGCGGCACGCGCAGATGCGGCAGAAGCGAAAGTGAAAGATCTTGAAACGCAGGTTGAACAAATTAAACAAGATGCGGTAAGTCAAGCCAAGGTGCGTGTTGAATTAGAAAACGTAGCGAAAGTGCATAAGGTGGAAGTGAAAGCTGATAGTACCGACCGTGCGTTGCGTGAGGCTGTGATTAAGGCAATTCGTCAAGACAATGCGGATTTATCGCAAAAATCCGATGGTTATATTGAAGCGGCGTTTGATATTGCGGTAAGCGATGCCAAACAACGAGCGGATGCGGCAGGTGTGCAGCGTCAGCAATTAACACCATCAGCCACAAATCAACCCACATTCACGCAGGATAGCCAAACGAAATTAACTGGTCGTGCGGCAATGATTGCAAGTCGTAACCAATAGGAGCATAAAACGATGTCTATGTACGATCAATTACAACAAAAAGCCTTTGCTGGTATGAAAGGCGACAGCCGTTACGATTTAGTCGAAACCTTTGCAGCAGAAAATGAAATCCCATTCGGCGTAGTGATTACGCAAGGGACGAGTGCCACACAAGCTAAATTAGGTGGCACTAAGCCTATTGGCATTGCGTTACATTCCCATGCTGTAGTAGGCGGTTATGCGAAATTTGATGCGGTTTCCGTATTGCGTAAAGGGGGTGCGTGGTGTGTAGTGAAAGACAGCGAAGCGATTACGGCAGGAAGTGCGGTAAGTTTTGACCCCGCTTCAGGCAAGGTGGCAAAAACTGGTACGGCATTACCGAATGCAACCTTTAAAACCGCCGTAGTGGATTGCGGTAAATATGGCAAGCTCGCATTAGTCGAGTTAGCTTAATTATTCAATGTTTAACGATGCCCTAAGTGAAAACTTGGGGCTTTTTTATTGGAGAAAAATAATGACAGATATTCGTCAAGATGCATTTGAGTTGAATGCGATTAATACTTGTTTAAATGCGGTGGGTGTATTTAACCAAGATGCGGGCTTGTTTACGCAACGCCAATTAGAGTTTGTGCGCAACAAAATCTATGAAGAAAAATTACCGGGTATGAATGGCTTATCGCTCGTCCCAGTCTCTTCTGAATCCCCTGAATGGGCAGAAACCGTGACTGAACGCATTTACGATATGGTCGGCATGGCTAAAGTCGTTGCCAACTATGCCGATGATTTACCGCGTGCGGATGTGGCGATGACAGAACGTGCAGTAAAAGTGAAAAACATCGGTGCTGCTTATGGCTACAATCTACAAGAGTTGAAAGCGGCGTCAGCTAATCAAACGGATTTACCGTCTTCTAAAGCTCGTGCAGCGCGTCGTGCGGTGGAAGTAAAGATGAACGAAATTGCCTTGTTAGGAGATAAAGAATTTGGTTTAAACGGCTTTATTAACCACCCGAATTTAGGAGAAACCTCGGTAACTGGTGGCTGGAAAACTGCAACGGCGGATGCGGTGCTAGCGGATTTGGACAATCTACACGATACCGTCGTGTTGCAATCAAAAGGCGTGCATCAGCCAACACACTTATTGTTGTCGCTAACAGATTATCAGACGTTATCCAGTAAGTATATGAACACGGCTGACAAAGTGGACGTATTGACGTTCTTCAAGCGTAAACATCCTAACTTAACTATTCAGGGCTTATGGGAATTAGAGAAAGCGGGTACAGGGAATAAGAACTTAGCGATTTGCTATGAAAAATCCCTTGATAACTTAACTCTTGAAACGCCGCAAGATTTTACCCAGTTACCGGCACAAGAACGCAATTTAGAGCTTGTTGTGAACTGTGTGGCTCGTGTGGGCGGCGTGTTCTTACGTTATCCGTTATCGGCAACCAAAGCGGAGATTTAGCGATGATTGTACGTAATATTGAAGCGCGTTTAATTCGTGTTGGCGGCGAGTTTATCGCCCCTAATCAAGAGGTGGAAATTGCCGATGATGCGGTAGGGCTTGATCGTTTAATTGAACGTGGCGTATTAATTGACGTAACGCCGAAAGCGGAAGATGCGAAAAAAGACGGCAAAAGTAAAAAGCAGGAGTAATAAATGAGCGCATACTCGTTACTTAATCTCTTTTACCCATTAAGCCAACAAATGCCTGAAGATATGGTAAATAAGGCGTTAAGCGTGGCTGATAATAAACGTCCAGACTGTTTATCTGATGAAAAGCAAGATGAGGCGGTGGCGTGGTATGCGGCTTATTTGTTGGCTCAGTCGATTGAAAGCGGGGTAAATGCGGCAGGTTTACGGCGTGAACGTGAGGGCGATTTAGAACGTGAATATTTTTCAGGGAGCGATAAAGGCGGCAACGCTGAACGCTTTTTGGCGAAGTATAACGAGCTAAACAATATTTGCGTGCGCCTTGGTGCGATTACCGTAGGGAGTCATTGTGTCTAGCGTGGTTAAGGTAAAAATCAACAATAAAGGGCTTGAAAAAGAACTTGAGTTGATAAACAAAATCGGCAAAGCACGCGTAAAAGTAGGCGTTCAAGCGGATGCAGGCGTTCATTCTGAATCAGGCGAAAGCTTAGTGGATATTGGTATTTGGAATGAATATGGCACGGTACATATCCCGTCTCGTCCTTTTATTCGCCAAACCTTTGAAGATAATCAACAGGCAGTGGAGCAATACTTAGGGCGTGTGGTCTCTAATGTGGCAAAAGGTGGCGACTTGGTGCAAGAGCTTTCAAAACTTGGGCAATGGTATCAAGACAAGCAGAAAAATACCTTGAAGTCTTATCCTTGGACACCGAATGCGCCATCTACGCGTAGGCGCAAGAAAAGTAGTAAACCGCTCGTAGATACCTCGCAATTAGTCAATTCAATTCGTTATAAGGTTGAAATCTGATGCAGATATTTTCTTCTCAATCTTCTTTTCGCAAGCCTTATACAATACTTGTGCGTTCTGACGGAGAGTACGTGAAAGGCAAGTGGGTAAACGGCGGCGAAATCGAGCAGACGTTAATGGCATCCATTCAGCCGTTAAGCGGTGCTGAAATGGATCGCCTAGTGGTATCAATGCAGGGGCGGTGCGTTTCAAGTGCGGTAAAAATTTACACCGATCAAAAACTAACGGTGGCTGGAGAAAATGCACACAATGGCACAGTAGTGCTATTTGACGGCGAGCGATACGAAGTGATTTCACGAGCTAGTTATCACAGTGGTGTGTTGTCACATCATCGCTACGTGGCTATACGGGTAAAATAATATGCTTGAGCGTTTGTATGATTTATTGGGCGATCTATCGGATCGCCCTTTTATTCGCGCCTATGAAAATGGGCGTGAGCCAGAAAAGCCATTTTTTACTTATGAACTGAAGTTTGAGAGAACACCAGAACATTTTCATTATTCGGCGGTAAATGATGAAGGCAATCAGACGGTAAAAACTCATATCGATGCCGTGCTTGAGTTGAATTATTTCGGTGGAAACAGTTTACAGGCATTGCGAGATGTTTGTATGCGCTTATCTATGCAGTCTTGTCGTGAGCGTTGGTTAAATGATGGCGTGGCATTGATTCGCATTGGGCGGATTACCCATTTAGCCTTTCTAAATGAACAGCGTGAATATGAAGATCGGGCAATGGTAGAGCTTGAAATTCGTTATGCGGCTAGTGTGCAGGATATTGTGGGTATTATTGAACAAGTGGAAGTGACGGCAAATATAGGACGTGCTTCTGAGAAAAATTTAATAGGGGTAAATGAAAATGGCGAAAATTGATCGCTTGGTAAATGTGGCTATTGATTTAAATACAACCACAATCGCCGGTAAATCTTTTAGTGATTTATTAATTTTAGGCGAACATACGCTGAATAATTCAGCACGTTTGCTGGTAGTCACCGATCCAAATGAATTATTGGATTTAGGCTTAAAATCAAACAATCCGCTTTATATCGCTGTGGCTACCGCCTTTGCGCAGCCGTCACACGTGGCACAGGTATTTATCGGACGTAAAGCACAAGATGAAAGCGTGACGGATGCGCTTGCTGCGGTCGCACGAGAAAATAACAGCTGGTATGGCTTGGCGTTGGTCTCGCGTGAAGACGCTGATGTGATGTTGGCGGCGGCGTGGGCAGAAACCAATGGTAAATTATTTGTTACCGCCTCTTCTGATGAAAAATTGCCACAATCGGCGGAGAAAACCGATATTGCGAGCAAACTTGAAGCGAAACAATATTACCGCTCGGCGGTAATGTATTCCCATAAAGCAACGGAAGAATACCCAGAAATTGCCTTAATGAGCTATTCCTTCACATTCTATCCGGGGTCAGAAACGTGGAACTTGAAAAAACTTGCTGGCGTATCTTATTCGCCGTTAATGGAAGGCGAATACTTAGCTTGCTCGAAGAAAAACGCAACGACATTTGAGAAATTTAACGATAGCTTTGCGGTAACGCAAGGCGGCAAAGTCGCAGCTGGGGAATGGATCGATATTATCCGTTTCCGTGATTGGTTGGTGCAGGAAGTACAAATTAATGTGACATCCGTCTTAATCAATGCTTACGGCAAAGTGCCTTACACCGATAAAGGTATTCAATTAATTGGTGCGGCAGTGCGTCAGGCGTTAGATTTAGGTGTAGCACGTGGCGGTATTGCACCGACAGAATTGGATGATAATAACAAGGAAATTCCAAGTTATGTGATTTCCCTTCCACTGGCGGCAAAGGTGTCGAATAACAATAAAGGTAAGCGTTTATTGCAAGATGTGAAATTCTCGGCACGTTTAGCCGGTGCTATTCACTTAACAGAAATCAAGGGCAATCTGGCTTACAGTCTTTAATCATTAACAGACCGCTAAAGTGCGGTCATTTTTTAGGAGAATTTTATGGCTTTAGCAACTTATGCGCCCGATGAAGTAAGTATTGTGATCGGGGCGGTTATTGTTTCTGGCTTTGCAGATGGAACCTTTATTGATATTGAAGAAATGTCTGACGGCGTATCATCTGTTGCTGGTGCAGATGGCGAAGTAGCACGTGCAACCAGTGCCGATCCACGTAAAAAAGTCACATTAACGTTATTACAAACCAGTGATACCAATGATGTGTTAAGTGAACTCTATGCAGCGGATAAAGTGAGTAAAAACGCAACCTTTCCAATTGCGGTAAAAGACTTGCGTGGTCGCTCATTATTCGCTGCAAGCACGGCGTGGGTGGTTAAATCGGCGAAACTTGAGCTTGGAAAAGAAGTGGGTTCTCGCGAGTGGACGCTTGAAACTGCGGACGGTAAATTATTTGTAGGGGGAAATGACTGATGGCACGCAGTGAAATTCAAATTGGCGAAAGCACTTTTTTTGTGCAAAAGTTTTCGGTAATGGATCAGTTACGCATTTTTGGCGATTTGCAGAAAACCCTTGTACCGTCACTGGCGAAAGTAATCGGATTTAGCGATGAAAAACCGAAAGATGCAACGTCAGCTCAGTTAGCCGAATTAGCACAGAAAAGTGCGGCGAATTTTGCGCAAGGTTTACAAGATTTAAGCCAGCAATTAAGCGGCCAAGAGTTAGTTAAACTAGCTGATATGCTAATTAAACCTGAACTAGTGACGGTGCAGCGTGATGATTTCAACAATGGGACAGATAAAAAACTTAGCAAAACTGATTTTGATTTGGTGTTTGATGATATGTCGGAGCTTATTGAGTTGGTAATTTTCATCTTACAACTTAATTTCAGCAGTTTTTTTACGAAATTTCTTGCCCGTCTTGGGTCGGTGCAAGAGCTTGTGAAGAAAGCGTAAGCGTTGGTAAATACAGCGAACAGACGCTAAGTGAGATGATCGCTTGGCGTCCTTTTTTAGCCGGTAAAGTTACACTAACAGAGCTTAATACGGCAGGATTGACGGATATGGGCGAGCTTTTGAAGATTAATCGCTTACTAGATGCGGTAGATGCGATGGAAGCAAAACAAATGGAGAAAAACCGATGAATGCTATACGTGAGCTGGTAACGTTATTGCGTTATAAAGTCGATAATTCCGGTTTAAAGGCTTATGTTGTTCAAACTCAACAGGCGGCAAAAGGCATTCGTAGCAACCTGAATAATGCAGTCGATGGATTACGCGCTAAATTCTCAGGGGCTGCCGTGAGCGTGAAAGAGGTCGGTAATAATCTGAAAGACGCTAAAAATCAAATGCTTTCTCTACGTAACCTTGTTGCTGGTTATTTTGCGATGATTGCTGGCGGCAATGTGATTAAGATTGCGGACGATTGGGCTGCGGTGGATAGTCGTGTGAAATTGGCGACAAAATCTGTTGAAGAACATAAATATGCATTGAGTCAGATTTTCGACCTTTCACAACGTTCCGGACAAGACTATCTCGCCAGTGCGGATTTATTTTCAAAAGTGAATCGAAGTGCGGGGGATTTGGGGTTAAGTCTTGATGATACGTTAAATTTAACGGAAATCATTGGGCAAACGATGACGATTGGCGGCGGCGATCAGGGGGCGCAGCAAGCCGCCTTGATGCAGCTTGGTCAAGCCTTAGGCTCGGGTGCATTACGTGGCGATGAGCTGAACTCAATTATTGAACAAGCCCCACGTTTAGCGAATGCCATTGCTGATAGTTTTGGCGTGCCGATTGGGCAATTAAAAGATCTAGGTAAAGAAGGTAAGCTCACATCAAAAGAACTCGCACAAGGTCTGCTAAAACAAGCGGATAAAATCCAAAAAGAATTCGATCAGATGCCGAAAACTTTTGGGCGCGGTATGACGATTCTGAAAAATAAAGCCGGTCAATTGATTGATGTGGCGGTCAATAAAGTCTCTAAACTCGGCGCGGCTTTCTATAATGCTGCTGAATGGGTGACAGAAAACATTCGTTTAGTGGGCTTTTTAGCTGGTACGGTAATCGGTGGTAAGCTGATGTTTGCGCTGACAGCGGCGAAAAAGAGCTTGCGTCAATTGTTAATGATGGGCGCACGTGCGGTGGCACCTTACTTAGCGATGGCTGCGGCGGCGGGTGTCGTTGCCTTGGTGTTAGAAGACATTTATGGTTGGACGCAGGGAGATTTATCCTTTACTGGGGCATTAGTTGGACGCTATGAAGTTTGGGCGGATAAATTCGCCGCGCTAGGTAAACTGGCGGATAAGCTCTGGATCAATGTTCGTGGTTTATTAAAAGATTTAAGCCGAATGGCGGGCGTTGAGATTAATTTTGACTCTTGGCAGGCTTTTGCTACTGACGTTTTAGAATATATTATTGCCGCCGTGAGAAATCTCATTAATACGGTAAGCGGTATGGTGCGGATTATTCGCGCATTAATTAATGGGGATTATGCCGGTGCTTGGTCTAGTGCGGGCGATATGATTGATGGATTAAGCTTGAAATTCCTACCGCTTTATTCTGTTGGGCTAATGGTGCTGGGCGGTATTCTCTCCGCTGTATGGGCGTTATTTTCCCCATTCCGTGCATTTTTCGGATTGTTGAAAGGTGGATTTAGATCCGTAATGTTTGTAGCCAAACTTTTTATTAAGGTAGCGAAAGGGATTGCATCTCCATTTATCTGGGCGCAAAAACATTTTAAATTATTTTCCCGTGTCGGCAGTGGCGCATTCTCGCTTTTGAAACGTGGGGCGGTCAAATTTGGCGTGATATTTAAATCTGTCGTTGGCACTGTGGTAAAAGGTATTTTTGCGATCGGTCGCGCGATGTTTATGGCGGTAGCAAGTAACCCAATTTTGCTTGCGATTAGTGCGGTAATTGGCTTGGTTATCTTGCTTGTTGTGTATTGGGATGAAGTGAAAGCCTTTGCCATTGCTGCGTGGGAAGCCATTTCCACAAAAGCGGCGGAGATTTGGCAAAGTATCATCACTGGTGCAAGCGAAATGTGGGATAACATCACAAATAAAGCAGCGGAGAGCTGGGATAATGTAAAGAAAGATGCTGGCGAAAAATGGAATAGCGTGACGACGATGTTTAAAAATGCGTGGCAAAAATCTATCGATACTGTGGTAGGCTGGTTTAATTCGCTTATTCCGAGCTGGATTAGAGATTTGTTTTCTGACGGTGCGAAAGCGGAAGTTAAGCTAAGCGGCGAAGCCTTAACTACACCAGTAAGCGGTCACGTATCGCCACAGCGGTTAGGCTATGGCGGTCGTCCTATTTTCGCACCTAATCAGAATATGACGCAAACCAATAACTTCAATATTCAAAGCTCCGCTAATCCTAGCGGTGTGGCTAATGCGGTATCAGACAAATTAAGCCGTGGTTCATCTACATCGTTTGGAATGGGAGCGATTGAATATGCTGGGTAAAAAAGTGCGGTTGATTTTAACCGTACTTTAAAAAAACAAAACCCCGAACATTGGGAGTGTTCGGGGTTTTTTATTAGGCTTAAAAGTAAATTATGAGCATAGTAAACCTTTTATTTTCAGCCCTTTCGGGCAAGCGTACGACAATTGGCGTATTGGAATTGGACGCACTTTTAACCGAAAACACATCACTTTCTAGCCAAATCACGGAATATCCCATTGAAGACGGTACGGTAATTTCTGATCACATTACACGGGAAAGTGAGCGATTAAGCCTTAGTGGCGTGATTACTGGCGCAGGAACATTGTTTAATGTTGGCTTAGGGAAATATAAATTGATTGCAGCAAAAGAGACGTTGCGAGAATTACACGCTAAGCGAGAATTAGTGACGATTGTCACTGGTCTTGATGTGTATGAAGATTTTGCTATTGAAAGCCTTGAGATTGAGCGTAACAGTGATGACGGCGAGCGGTTAAATATTAGTGCGGAATTTCGCAAAATTCAAAAAGTGACGTTACGCAAGGAAGAAATTCCACCCGAAAAAGCCGCGCCAAACGCAAAAGGCAAGGCTGGGCAAACAAAAGCCAAAACTGGCAAAGCACAAACCGGCAAGCCGACAAATACGCAGGCACAAAAAATCACGAAGTTCGGCGAATGGAGTGGTAAAAAAGAATGATCACAATAAACCTTGCAAATAAAAACGATTTTATTACCGAAGTAAATCTTGATGATGAAGTCTTTTTTCTACACTTTTCTTGGAACGATACAATCGGATTTTGGTCGCTCACTATTGAAAATGCTTATAACGATGAACTGGTCTCAAGCATTGTGATTTTGCCGAATCGTCCTTTAATTGCACCAGTGCGTCGTGATGAATTACCACTTGGAGAATTGATTGCGGTGCGTGATGATAATTTACAAACGATTGGGCGTGATGATTTTATCAATGGCAAGGCGGTGTTGATTTATATCGGAGTGGATGAATGAGTTATCGCTTTTTACGTAGTTATAAATTGATGATTGGTAAGAAAGGGCAAAAAGATGCCATTGTGATTGAGCCGCCAATGCGTATTGAGTTCGATATTGAAAAAGATTGTGAAGCCGAGCCGAACGAAAATACCATTAAAATCTATAACCTTGCATCCACTACACGAAAAACTATTGAGCAGCCAGATATGCGATGTGTGTTGTATGCAGGATATGAGCAGGAAGGTAATGTTTTGTTATGCTCGGGGGATATTGCCACGGCGTATTCTTATCATCAAGGCGCAGATTGGGTAACGGAGCTTTATGTTTTAGATGGCTTGGTAGAAATTCGCGATACGGCGGTTTCATTAGGTTATGTCGGTGGCGTGAGTTCTACGCAAATTACTAATGATATTGCTGCAAAAATGGGCGTAACCGTAGTTGGTGCGGATAATTTGAAATCACGCACTTGGGCAAATGGTTTTAGTTTTTACGGTGCCGCACGTAAAGCATTAGACAAAGTCGTTGCAGGAACGGGGCTTGAGTGGTCGATCCAAAATGGCGAACTGCAGATTGTAAACCGCAATGGCGTGACAAAGCGATCGGGTTATGTGTTGGCAAAAGATAGCGGGCTAATCGGTTTTCCTGAACGCACACGTGAAGCAGCACGCAGTAAGAAGCAGGATACGCCAAATAAAAAGCAAGATGAGAAATTTGCCTTTGATCGGCAAGCGAGGGACGGTTGGAATGTAAAAAGCCTGTTACTGCCTATGGTAAACCCTTGCGACAAAATCAAGCTGGAAAGTGTGACCGTGACAAATTGGTTCCGCGTGGAAAAAATCAAGCATTCGGGTGATAGTCATTCTGGTGATTGGCAAAGCGAACTGCATTTGGTGGATTTAAACGCACCGACCAAAGAGCAGATGAAAGCGCAAAGTAAACATCGTAAAAAACGTAAGAAAAAGGACGAGCAAAAATGACGGATATTTTAACCGCACTTTCTGAAATTAATGTGTCATTGCCAGGGAAAATTGTCAGTTATGATGCGGGAACGGTGCGGGCAATGGTACAACCCTCTATTCCTAAGCGGTTAGCCAATGGCGAAGTATTAAATGCACCGCAGATTGTAAACGTGCCGGTGATGTTCCCTATGACAGACATTAACGGTGCGGTGGCACAAGTGACATTACCAGTGAAAGTTGGTGATGGTTGCTTGCTGATTTTTTCGCAGCGATCTCTAGAAAATTGGTTAAGTGGAAGCAATGATGCGCCTGACGATCCGAGAATGTTTGATTTATCCGATGCCTTTTGTGTAATGGGCGGTAATAGCCGCTCTCCAAATGCCGATGCTGAGAATCTTTGTATTAAATACGGCAGCGGTAAAATCAAAATTGCACCAAATGGCAATATTACGATCAATTCGCCTGATGTAAGGGTAACAACGGATAATTTTACTGTGACTGCGACAACCAGCACCTTTAACGGCAATGTAATCGTAAATGGCGGTATTTCAACGGCAGGTAACAGTGGCAGTGTATCCGTTAGTGGTTCTTTAACGACAACTGGCGATGTTATGGCAGATGGTGTGTCATTACAAAGTCACAAGCACAAAGGCGATAGCGGTGGTACAACAGGGGCACCATTATGATCGATTTAAAATTGAGTGGACAACACGATTTGATGATAAAAGATCGTAAACTAGTACTCGTAGATGGCGTCAATCAAAAAGCACAACAGATTAAGGTTGTGCTTTTAACGTTTTTAGGAGAGTGGTTTTTAGATACAACAATTGGACTGCCTTATTTTGATGAAATTTTGACAAAGAATCCTGATAACGCACGTATTCAATCCATTTTTCGCAAAAAGATTATGGGTGTGAAAGGGATTCTAGCGGTAGAGCGTTTATCTCTTGAATTTCATCTAAAAGATCGGGTGTTGGCGGTGCAATTTTCAGCACGAACCAACGAAGGTGTAGTAAAAGACAAAGTGAGTATAAAACGAAATGGCTAATTATGGATTAACGCGTAGTGGCTTTGTGCGTAAGCGTATGCCAGAGCAGTTAAAAGAGCTTTATGAAAATGCGAAGAAAATGTTTGGAGAAGACATTGATTTGTCACCTGAAACTGTGATGGGAATGATGTTAAACATTGAGTCAGAACGCTTTGCAGCCTTATGGGAGCTTATCGAAAGCGTTTATAGTGCAATGTATCCGATGAGCGCAACTGGAGCAAATTTAGATCGCGCCGTTTCTTTTACAGGAGTCACTCGTTTACAAGCAGAGCATTCAACGGTGCCAGTGATTTTTTACGGCAATGCAGGCGTTGAAATCCCCCAATATACTGCAGTGCGCAATGCAGCAACACAGACTTTATATTATTCAGATGAAGACGCACGCATTGATTCAAATCAAGCTGCTTATGCACGGATTGAGCTAAATTCAAATACCATTAATACGGGCGATGTATTTTCCGTCGTAGTTAATGGTGTGACGTATCGTTTTACAGCAATGCGTTCATCAAGTGCGAGTATTATTCAAGGTTTAGCCAATCAATTAAAAGCGATAAGTTATGCCGATGTGAGTAATGATAATGTAATTATTGAGATTTCGGCACAATCTATACCGCACTTTTCTATCTCCGTTAGCCAAAATCTTACGCTTTCTCGCTTAGGCGTGCGTTGTATGCTTTCCACTGAAAGCCCTAGTGAAGATAAAGCCGATATTGGGCAAATGATTGAACTGGTAAATATGATTGATGGCGTTGTTGAAGTGAACAATGTTGTTGAAGGTGCATCCGGTCGTTTAGAAGAAAGTGATATTGAATTATATCAACGTTATCATCGTGGTGTTTGGCAAAATGGAGCCGGTACAATTGATTCACTTTATGCCAATTTAAGCAAGGTGGCGGGCGTTCATTCATTGAGAATTTATGAAAACGATGCAGATCAGACGATTAATGGTATTCCTAAGCGTTCACTGTATGCGGTAGTCAAAGGTGGTTTAGATACGGATATCGCATCGACATTATTAAAATTTAAGCCTTTGGGTATTGGCACACACGGGCAAACCGAAGTTACCGTGCGAGACAGTCAAAACCAACCGCACTTGATTAAATTTAGTCGTCCGACTAAATGTTACATTTGGTTAAAAGTTACCATTGAAACCTTTGTTGATGAAGATGAAATTGCGAGAGCTGGTTACATTATAAGTGCACTCAACAATATCTTGAAATATGGTAAATCACTTGGCGTGGGAGCAGATGTAATTCATCAACGCCTTATTGCTGCTTGCATTGCGGTTCAAGGCGTGGGAAAAGTTACCGTTCAGATAGGTAAAACGAATAATATTACCGATCCAGAGCCAAGATACCAAGAACAGAATATTACCATCGCACCTGATGAAGAAGCGATTTTCGATCCGTCTATCATTGTGATGAGTTAGGAGAAAATATGAAAGATATTTTAACCGCACTTAATGATGATTTTAAGCAGTTAGGGCGAGAGCGATTACTTTCTCAATTTAATTACTCGCCTAACTTAAACGCATTTTTATCACTTCTTCTTTTACCGCATCACGAAATTCAAGCAACCTTAAAGCAAATGCTTACAGAAAGGCATATTGATACCGCTATAGGAAAACAACTTGATGGCGTAGGCGATATTGTCGGTATGCCACGTCCTTTCGCTAGAGTAAATGGCGATTGGTATTTCGGTTTTTCTGGTCAATCAAAGGCAAAACCCTTTAGTCTAGCCCCTATTCGTGATTTAGCTACGCAAACTAATTCTAGAGATTTTAATTATATGCTCGATGAGCATTATCGACGATTAATTAAATGGAAAGTTATCGCCAATCATTCACATGGCACCCTTGATGATGTAATCGAAGCCTGTAGGGCTATATTTTTAGCAGAGCGTGTTTCAATCACAGAAGGACAGGATGCGGATGTGCATATAACGATTACACGAATGGCAAAAAATAGATTAGATGCAGTAGAACAAGAGCCGGTTTTGTGGATTCCCACGGCAGCAGGTGTAAAGGTAACGGTAGAATTTATAAACGCATAAGGATAACAAATGAAGTTAAAACTAATCGATTTATTCAAAAGAATTACTTGGGCGAAAAACGGCGATTTAACCGACTTCTCTCAAACTAATTATGAAGCAGGCTGGGCGCATTTAGGCGATGATACGCCAACAGTGCAAGACTTTAACTATGTTCAACAAATGAACGACAAAAAAGACCAGTGGTTGTTTAATCAATTAAAAGCCGTGTTGGAAAAAGCCAATATCGAGCCAACAGAAGAAAATGTTAATTCATTGCGTGATGCGATTTTGGCATTATCAAAAGGCTATAGTCATCCGAAAAGTCTAACGGCAGACACAGTGAATTTTGTTGATGAGCAAGGTCATACCCACGAAATCGCTAAAGCAACCTTGCAACAACAAGGAATAACCCAACTCTACACAGGCTACAATAGCCAACGTGAAGATTTAGCATTAACGCCTAAAACCGCCTATCAGCTCAAGCAACTGATTGACTCCAATACTCGCTCACTTGACAATGTTATCCCCAACAGCAAAAAATCCTCTGCAGTAAATAGCAATAGTGCAGACACAGTTGCAAACAGTGCGGCCGTCAAAACCGCCTATGACAAAGCAGTAGAAGCCAAAACTACGGCGGACGGTAAAGTGGGGTTAAGTGGCAATGAAGAAATAGCGGGGGATAAATTATTCCGTAGCCAGACTAAATTCCAAAATGGCGTGTTGATTTCTGCAAATAAAGGACACTGGGATAATGGGTATAAAGTCTATATTGGTGCAGATTCTGATAATGCACATCTGGTATTTGGCGATGATACATTGAGATTACACGGCTCAAATCATCGTATTTCGTATAATAATTATCATCTTTTCCATGAGGGCTACAAACCTCGTTTTAACGAACATATTATAAACAAACCTAATACACTTGCAGGCTATGGTATTGGGAATTTTAAAGTAGAACAAGGGCAGG
>ERZ1023420.110-NODE-110-length-38568-cov-23.597642_pt1 | contig 38568 bp, 34 predicted proteins | sample MGYA00380512_ERZ1023420 | MGnify/ENA primary metagenome ERZ1023420 (study PRJEB33173, sample SAMEA4830390) | metagenome | study: EMG produced TPA metagenomics assembly of the PRJEB25223 data set... | reverse complement strand
TTTTTGTCCTTAATCGCTTCTTTTGGTTCTCTAATATTTACTGCATCAAATTTTCCTGGGATAGACTTTCTAAAATATAACCATAAGACGAGAATACTAGCAATCAGAGAGAATATATTAGGAATAATCATTCGACTAAAATATTCAATAAATCCAATATCGAAGTAATCTGCAGAAACGATATTTACTAAATTACTTACAATTAAGGGCAATGATGTTGTATCAGCAATAAAACCACTAGCAATAATAAAGGGAAAAATCACTTTTTTATTGAATCCTAGATTCCTAACCATCGCTAATACAATGGGCGTTAAGATTAAAGCTGCACCATCATTTGCGAAAAAGGCTGCTACAATTGCCCCAAGTAACATGATAAAAACAAACATTTTTAATCCATTACCGTTTGAAGCCTTGACCATATGTATCGCAGACCATTCAAAAAATCCAATTTCATCTAATATTAATGAAATAAGAATAACAGCTACAAATGTTAAGGTAGCATTCCAAACAATACCAGTTACTTCTAATACATCGGAAAAACTTACGACTCCCGTAATGATCGCAACGATAGCTCCAATTAAAGCTGTGATACCAATATCTAAACCTTTCGGTTGCCATACCACAAAGATTAAAGTTAAAAGAAAAATCACAATTGCTAATATTGTCATTAACACTCACCTGACTTCATATTTTTACATACACATCGTTCGTTAGATGTATTAATAAGATTTAAGTTATGATTAACATCATCTAAAATTTCATGATTAAGTCGATACATATGTTTATTACCTTCTTTTCTTGAAAGAACTAATTGCTTATCGACTAATGACTTCATATGATGACTTAGCGTAGGCTGTGAAAATTGAAAATGTTCCAGTAAATCACAAGCACATAGTTCACCACATGAAAGTAAATCTATTATTTCTAATCTGCTTGGATCAGATAAAACTTTTAATATTGTTGCTAGTTCTTGATAAGACATAACCATACCTCCCTTACAATATATAGAGTAGCATCTATATAGATTATTGTCTATGTTATGTGTTCTTGTGGATCTATAGGATTGGGGAATGAGAAAAAAAACCGCATCATCTACCGATAAGCAGAGCCCTATAATAAATAAAGCTAAAAGTTGAGTTGTACAATATTTATTACTTTAAATGAGATAGTATTTCAATATTACTATTTGAATAAATTTATATAACCTATATAATGAGGATGAATAATTAGAAGAAAGGTGAATTTAATGAAAAAGTTAAGGTATAATAATTTAAATAATAAAACTAGATTAAATCATCAATTTAAATTTTCTAGTGTGGCCCTCATTATTAGCACTTCTTTAATGGGATATAGTGTGACTTCAACACCATCAGTAGAAGCAAAAGATAAGGCTGATTTAAATATTGAGACACATTCTAATAGTGAAAATACGCTAGAAAAACGCATTCAAGAAGGTAAAGAGAAAATTGATAAACTAAAAAACATTAAAGATAGTCAGAAAGATGCTTCTATTAATGAAATTATAAAAGCTAAAAGTACAGAAGAAGTTGAAGCAATATTGAAGAAAGCAAAAAAGGTTGATAATAAAATCATTGAACAGAATAAAGTGCAGAGTCATTTAATTGAAAATGACAAAAAGGAAGTATCTGAAGATAAGGAAAGTGTAAAAAGTGAGTTAGATGGTCAAAAAAATATAGCCTCTTCTGTCAAAGAAAAGTCTAACCATATTGAAGAACAAGATAGTAATGAATTGTTCGATCAAGAAGGTCTGCAAGATAATACGTTTGATGCTAATTTAAATCAAAGAGATACAAAGCAAGAAATATCTCATTTAGTTGATATGGGTAAACTAAATGAAGAAAGTAAAGATATAGCAGATATGAATGATAGTGAAGAAAATAAAAATACGGCTTCAGAAAAAGACGAAGGCGCTGTTAAAGAAAACAACCAAGACGGTTTAGCATTTAAAGATACATCTAATACTAAGAGTAATCAAATGCAACAATCAGACGAAATTAAAAAAGACATCGATAAAGTTACGACAAACCATTCAAAAGTAAAAGATAATTTAGATTATTATGTCGAAAATAAAGAAAATAATTTAAAGATATTGGATTCAAAGCTTTCTGAACGAGACTCAATATCTGCTAAAAACAAAGAAAAATTGAAAAAGGAAATAGAAAAAACGCAACAAAGTCTAAAAAAACAAAATGACGTTGTATTAAATCATTTACAATCTGTAAATAATAAAGAACAAGCTGTAAAAGATATTGTTAGTGGTACTTTTGATGAAAAGAGTGCACAATCTATTTTAGAACGTATAGATACAAAAGGTAAAACAGATCAACAAATCGCGAGTCAAGTTGTTAGTGAGTTAGATAACTTATCTACTACTACGAGTGATGATATTTTAAAATCTATGTTTGATAAAACATCTGATAAGCAAGAACTTATTAAAACAATTCTATTAACTAAATTTGATCATATAGATACATCAAAAATCGTTGATGAAATAATGCATAAAAATCCTAGTAACGAACAAATTGTAGCTTTAATCAAACATCATTTTGGGGACAATGTTACAAGTGATGATATTTTAGAAAATATATTGGACCAATCTCATGATAAACGTAAAGCTTTAGAAACAATGCTAGCTACGAAATTAAATGATGCTAAAGCTAAAGCGCTTGCTGACGTTATTGCCAAAAAAGAAGATTCTAAGCATAACTTATTAAATCTAATGAAATCGGGAATTAATAATGAGTTGAATGATCTATTAAAGGCTGATAAAGACATAAGTAAATTTAAAGATGATATGCATGGTTTGTTTGAACCATTAAAATATACGCCAAGTTTATCTAATAAATTTGATGGGAGTTTGTTAGACAGAGCTGAACAGATGCGAAAATTAAGTGGAAATTCAAAATTACTTGGTACACCAAGTCTATTTGACGATTTATTTAATAGAAACAGTATATTAGATGGAATTAAGGATATATCTAATCCTTCGCCTGGTCGTGCTTTATCTCTAGGTGATTCCTCGGGTAGCTTTTTAAGTGGTTTATTTGACAATAATGGTGATTTTTCTTTACCTGATACAGGAACAGTAGTAAAAAAATCAACGATTCCATTAGGGATTCTACTTTTCATTATAGGTGGTGGATTAATATGGTTCACCAAACGAAATAAATAGAAAAATTGTAAATATTAACTCATACTGTATTTTAGTATGAGTTAATTCATATAGTATATTTAAAATGCTCCATTCAAAGTGAACACTAGTAAGTGGGACTTTGAATGGAGCATTTGTATTTTAAATGAATAAAAGCTAAATTAAACACTTTAATAAATAAAATAAAGGGAATATTTAAACATACTAGTTATTACCTGTAATGTAACTCAATTCAGTTGCAGCATCTGCATCAATTGTTCTATAAGAAACGATACCAAGTCCTTTAATGTTTGATTCTGATATAACGATAGAACCATCATCGTTAACTTTTTCTACAAAAGCTACATGACCGTAGATCTGGTCTGCTCCTTGTTGACCTGCCTCAAATACAACGGCAGTGTGAGCTTTTGGTGTTGAAGAAACAGCATAATCTTTTCTTTCTGCTCGATTATTCCAGTTTCGTGCGTCGCCTAAATCACCACTCACATATTTGTCGAACTGTGCCATGCGATTATAAACATACCATGTACATTGCCCATGAGGATAAGGAGAGTCATTTGTTGTTTCTGAAAATGGTTTGAAAGCTGAATCATAATCATCGTTGTTCGCTTTGTAGTTATCTAAATCAGGCATTTTTTTATTATCAAACTGTGTTAAGTCATAGTGGTTGATAATACTATTTAATTTGTCCGCGTATTGTGAATCAGTCGCGTATGTGGTAGCCAAATGCATTGTTGCTGAACGGTAACTATTAGCTTCACTTTTCCATGTTGGTTTATAAATGTCCTTTTTACCATCGATGCCGTGTTTGATTAAATTGGCATAATCTTCCAATGATTCTTTTTTGCTTGGATAGCTACGGAAGTTTGCTGAAATTTGAAACGTATGGCTGCCATTATCTTCGAGTGTATTAAATGTAGCCGACTGACCTTCATAAGCTCCTTTTATTCCAAATAAATTGAAATGTGGTGAACTAGCAAGATCGCTAGTGCCTGAGTCAGATTCTAATATGGCTTGGGCAATCATAACAGATGCATAAATATCTTCATCTTGACCTATGTCGTGAGCGTCTTGTGCAATTGATTTAATAAAACCTCGTGTGTTTTTATTTTCAGTAATTGTTATATCGTTAGAATTTTTACTATCATCCGATAAATTTGGCAATTGTTGGAAAGTTGCAGTAGATCTGATGTTTGATTGTTTTATGTCGTTTTCAAATGATTGAGCTGGCTTTTCTTTTTTAGCTAATTGTGATTCAGAAGGTAATTGAGGGTTAGCATTTGTATTAGATGCCTGTTTCTCATAATTATTTTCCTTACTTTTACTATTTCCATTTGATAAATCATCTTTTTTAGCATCATATTGTTTTTTATTATTTTTAGCATTTTCACTATACTCGTCTAAAATTGCATCTAATACTTTATCGTCAGATTTTGTATCTGATTTATCAGCATTTTCATTATCACTGTTGGCATTATCGTTTTCAGTAGCAGGTGTGTCATTATCTTTGTTGTCTAGATCATCAGCATCATTATTTGCTTCTTCATAAGATTGATCTTGTTGGGAGGATTGTTTTGACTCACCATCATCTTTTTTTTGATTTTTATCAACTGGAAGTTTGTTTGATTCAGACTTGTTATCTATATCATCGTTCTCTGACTTCTCAGATGACTGTACATCATCAATGTCATCTTGTAGTGAACCCTTATCACTATTTTTTTCTAAATTGTTAGTATTTGATTCGTCACTATCATCCGAATTTGTCGTATTTGGATTTATTTGATCTCTAGATGTATCATCATTTTTACTCTCATTCTTCTCGTTTTGTACATCGTTATTCTCTATAGTAGAAGTTTGTTTCATTTTATTATTAGAGAACAGTTGATTTAATAATTCAGATAGCCCATCATTGTCACTCTTAAAAGGTTCTGGCTTGAAAACATTCAAACTATCATAAGACGATGAATCATTAAATGAATTTTCAAATGAACTCGGTATTTTTTCGTTGGATGATTCATTATCAGAAGTTTTATGTCTTTTATTATTAATATCTTCTGTAGTCCTTTCATCTTTTGTACTATTTAACTTACTCTTGCGTTCACTATTTTCCTTTTCATCACTAGCTTTATTCTTTTCATCATTTCCATTTTTTGATGAATGTGATTGCTTAGCTTGCTCCTCATCTTTTTCCTTATACACGTCATTTGATTCAGAAGTTGTGGCACTTTTTTCTAAAGATTCGGCACTAACATCGTTGATAGAAAATGATGGAATAAGTAAAGAAGTTGAAAGCAAACAGACTAATAATTTTTGTTGCTTCATGAAAATACCTCTTTTCTAAAATATATTTTTTTGCTATGTACAAACTATGGTTTGTCTTGGTACACTGTAAACAGACTTAGATTTAGTTGATTCGTATCAACTATAAAATGGATAGACTTTGTTAATGCATTCAGTATATCAACTTATATGAAATTAACAAATAGTAATTTTAAATTTATGTAAGAAAAATCAATAGATACAGTTTTAGAGGTGTATAAATGAAGAACGCAATAAAATTATTTGTAATGGATTTGAAAAAGATTGCTAAGACGCCTGCTGTTTTAGTGATTTTAGGAGGTTTAGCACTTCTTCCTTCTTTTTATGCTTGGTTTAACTTAGAAGCGACATGGGATCCATACGGTAATACTAAAAATATTAAAGTGGCTGTTGTAAATGAGGATAAGGGAGATACAGTTAAAGATAAAAATGTGAACGTGGGCAATAAAATTACCAATAAACTAAAGAAAGATGATAACTTTGATTGGCAATTTGTAAGTCGAAAAAAAGCCGATCATGATTTGAAGATGGGCGATTATTACGCGGCCATTTACATACCAGAGAAGTTTACACACCAAATTACCGGCACACTTCGAAAAAACCCACAGCAAGCAGACGTAGAATACAAAGTGAATCAAAAACTTAATGCGATTGCGCCTAAAATGACAAATGCAGGGACGAGTGCCATTGTTCAAAAAGCAAATGAACAATTTAATGAGACAGTAACAAAAGCATTATTAGATGAAGCAAATCGACTTGGCGTGAAACTTGAGGAAGAAATTCCAACCATAAATAAAATTGAAGATGCAGTATCTAAAGCTAATGATTCTATACCCAAAATTAATGATTTTGCTGATAAAATAATATATTTAGATGAAAATCAGGATGAAATTGACAATTATGCTGATGAATTTAGAGCGTTAGGAAATCATAAAGGTGAGGTTATAGATGCTGCAGATAAATTAAACCAAGTTAATGCGGCCATTCCGACATTAAATGAGCGAGCTAAATTGATATTGGCATTAAATGACTACATGCCAAATATTGAAAATGCCTTGAATGTTGCATCTAATGATGTACCAGAAGCTTTTCCAAAAATTAATCGTGGTGTAGACCTTGCAAGCGCAGGGGTTGACGCAGGGTTACAAGGCCTGAATGAAGCGCAAGGATATTTACCTGCAGTGCAACAGCGTGTCGAAGGCTATCAAGAAGTCGTTGATAATGCACAAGAAGTAAATCAAAATGCTAATAATCGATTACAAGAAAATGTTGAAACTGAGCAGCAAAGTTCTAAAGGGTCAGATAGTTATTCAAATATTAAAACTTCGCAAATAAGTAATGGTAATAGCGACAATGCTGGGAATAATCAAAATGGAACAGCAATAAGTAGTGAAGATGTAAGTGCAATGGAAGCTTCACTATCAAAATCATTATTATCTTTATCCAATTATACCGACAAACAAGCGGAAAGTAGTCAAGAAGATATTAATGCACTAAAAAATGTCACTTACGGTATTATATCTACAGATAAGCCAAAAGATTTCAAAGAAACTTTAGATAATATTAAATCTAGGCTTGAAGTAACAAGTAAGTCCAATCAAAAGTTTATAGATATATTATCAGAGCTTGAAGATAGAGAAAAGGTAGATCTTTCTGATGAGATTAAGGAATTAGAATCAGCAAATAATAGAATTAATAATTTAATTAAGACACAAAATCAACTTAGTGAAGCACTTTCGAATGGAAGTTCTGGTAAAGAAGAAGCAGTAGAATTACTTAAAGAAATTCCACGCGTGAATAGTAGCTTAGATGATTTAAGAAACTATATTAAGTCAGAACTAAACCAAAAATTATTAGATGTATCTAATGATGTGATGTCATTATTAGATGACGGCGATATAAAACTATCAACTGTTCAATCGAAATTAAACACAATTGATCAAGTTATAAATTCAGGAGAAAGTATTTTAACTACTGGTAAGGATAGAATTGAGACGATTCAAAGTGCACTACCAGTCATTGAGCAAAGATATATGGATGCAATGTCTATTGCTCAAAATTATTATCCACAATTTAAACAAAGTGTTTCTAACGCAGCATCATTTATTGAAAATGACTTGCCAGGTTTAGAACAACAGTTATCTGATACAACAGCAACTGTGAACAATACAATACCTACACTGTTTAATCGCTATGATAATTTGGTAGATATTTTAGATACAAATCAACCACGTGCAAAAGAAAGCTTGCACAATTTGGCAGATTTTGCACGTAATCAATTACCAGATGTTGAAAAAGATCTGGCTAAAGCGAACAAACTATTTGATGAGATTGAAGACGACGATGCAGTGGATAAAATGGTAGACCTATTGAAAAATGATTTGAAAAAACAAGCTAATGTAATCGCAAATCCAATTAATATAGATCAAAAAGATATATTTCCTGTGAAAGACTACGGTTCAGCAAGCACACCATTTTACACAGCATTAGCAATATGGGTAGGAGCTTTATTACTGGTAAGTTTATTAACGACAGATAATAAACATAAATCATTAGAGCCACATCTAACGACAAGAGAAATTTATCTAGGAAAGAGTGGGTTGTTCTACACGTTGGGTATTATCCAAGCACTCATCGTATCAATTGGAGATATAGTGATACTGAAAGCGCAAGTTGAATCTGTTGTATGGTTTATTGCTATATCAGTATTCTCATCACTTGTATTTATTTCAATTGTATATACTTTAGTGTCATTGTTAGGAAATCCAGGGAAAGCAATTGCAATCATCTTCCTTGTACTACAAATAGCAGGTGGTGGAGGAACCTTCCCTATCCAAGTTACACCAGAGTTCTTCCAAGTCATTCACCCTTATTTACCTTTCTCTTATTCAATAGATGCTTTAAGAGAAGCGGTTGGAGGACCTGTACCTGAAATTTTAACTAAAAAATTAGTGATACTTTCATTATTTGGTATAGGATTTTTATTAATTGGTGTTATCTTTAAACCAATTACTGATCCACTGATGAGAAAAGCAACTGAAAAAGCTGAAGAAAGTGATGTAATGGAATAAAGTTATTATGCTTATAATAAGTAATATTTAATTTTTAAAAAATCAATGATGGTTGAAAAACGATAGTTTAGTAAGGAAGGTTAATATGGAGCATAAAGAGGGAAACTTAGAAATAATAATTAACCAATTCTATGATGCTACAGCGAATATTAATAAAGCAATTACTAACATGGTTAAAGAATTGGAACCAGGTCGTTACTTATCTTATGAACAAATAGAAACAATGTATTTTATTCAGCATAATGAAAAAGTATCGATTAACGACTTAGCAAATAAGCAACGTACTTATAAGACAGCTGCATCAAAACGTGTTAAGAAGTTAGAATACAAAGGTTATGTGCAACGAGTTTATTCTAATGATAAACGTACTAAATTAGTGAGTTTGACGCATAATGGAGAACGCTTATTAAAAGAAATAAAAAACAACTTAACAAAAGAAATAAAATTACTTTTATTAAGCTGTTTTGTTAGAGAAGATTTTGAAAAATTTATGTATCAGCTCATGAATTTTGAAAAGACATTTTTAAAAAAGTACTACTAGAGTAAGTTAATTTCACTAAATTAAAGTATCCGCTGTAACTTAGATATTTAAAAAAATAAAAATTTAACGTTTATTAATCGTAATTATATTAGTAAGAACATTGAGTCATTTATTATAAGAAACCAACCGCTACATATTTGTATTATACATGTAGATTGCTATCAGTTAATTCATTCATCCTAAAATTACTGTTCATATTGCTAAAAGATTATTGTAGTTACTATCCCAATATATAAAAATCATAAAATTTGTTTAGCCGGTTTCATATTGAAACCGGCTATTTATTAACCAAAAACCGCATCATAAATCGATAAGCAGAAGCGTATCATAAATGATGCGGTTTTTTTCAGCCGCTTCATAAAGGGATTTTGAACGTATCAGAACATATGAGGTTTATGAGAATTGCTGTTATGTTTTTGTGAGCCTTACAACAAAAAATAAAAAATAGATTTTGAACAATATATATTAGTGGCTTAAAAGGGTATAATATCTCTAAGCACAATTATTAATTATGAAGATTAACCAAGTTGTTTTTATATATAAAGAAACCGGATGAAAGTCTCTATGATTTCATTCGGTTTTGTTACTTGCCAAATATTAAGTATTTTATGAGTAACGAAGTGCCAAATATTTCAGTTACAGATATGAATATTTATTTAGTTTGGTTTGCATTGTTATTTAGGTATGTTTTCACTTTTAATTGAATGAGCTTCCTAACTTCTTTTAATACGTATTTTTAACTTTGTATTCATTTTCATAGTTTGAAAAGTATTAAAGTCATGCTTTGATGTTGAATTAATTTTTGGACACTGAACTTTATCATAATTTTCATGCGTAAGTTATAGAGTTGTGTGAGATTAGTTAAGGTTTATATATAAGGTAACTACGTCTTGTTAATTGATATTTATTGTGATTAATTAAATTATACAAGCGTGTTTTATTTTAAGTTAGAAGTTATATTTCTCCTTTTTTTACCAAAAATTGTACGATACATGTATATTCTAAGACATCAAAATAAATATGAAGAAATAGAAAGTAAGACCAGGGAAACTAAAATCTACAGTTCATTTAAAAAAAGCCAAGCATTATTTAACACTTTGCATTAACCTTTTAATAAATAGCTTTGTTAATATTTCATTTTAATGTAGAAATATTAAAAAAATTTAATTAATATTAAAATTTATTAAATTAATTGTAAAAGAAGGTTAATTTTAACAATAAAGCGTATGCATTTAAGAATAATTTTGAAAAGGTATTGAAAAGTATAATAAAAGTTCTATATAATAAGTTAAAATGAAAAATGGAGGCTTATATGGAAAGTACATTGGATTTAACAAAAATTTTAAGAATATTAAAAAATAATTTAAAACTACTAATTATTTTACCACTTGTTTGTTTACTAATAAGTGCAATCGTTACTTTGTTTTTCTTAGATGAAGAATATCAAGCATCGACACAAGTATTAGTGAATCAAAAAGAAAGTGAATCACAAATGATGGCACAAGAAGTGCAAAGCAATATTCAACTTGTTAATACATATTCAGAAATTGTTAAGAGTCCTCGTATATTGGATAAAGTATCAAAAGAATTAAATCGGAAATATTCTGTTTCAGAATTATCGAGCATGTTAACGGTTACGAATCAAGCTGAATCACAATTATTAAATATTGATGTGGTAAGTAAAAGCGGTAAAGACTCAGAAAAAATTGCAAATAAATTAGCAGAAGTATTTAGTGATGAAGTACCTGATATCATGAATGTGGATAATGTATCTATTCTCTCTACTGCGGATGATACTACAAAACAAGTGGCGCCAAAAACAATGATAAATTTAGTTATGAGCATAGTTATTGGATTGATAATAGCATTAATAATAATTTTTATTAAAGAAATATTAGATAAGCGCATTAAGTCAGAAACAGATGTTGAAAATGAATTGGAAATACCAGTATTGGGTTCCATACAAAAATTTAACTAAGGAGTTATTGTAATTATGGCAAAGAAAAAAAGAACTATTTCACCTTTGTACGTTCATGACAAACCTAAATCAACAGTCAGTGAAAAATTTAGAGGGATACGTTCAAACATTATGTTTTCTAGTGCAGAAAAAGAAATACAAAGTCTGCTAATTACTTCAGAAAAACCATTCTCAGGAAAGAGTACTATTTCAGCGAATATTGCATTGACTTATGCACAAGCAGGATATAAAACACTGATTATTGATGGTGATATGAGAAAACCAACGCAACATTATATCTTTGACTTACCTAATAACAGTGGACTGTCAAATTTAATTATAAATAAAGCTACGTATACAGAATCGATAAAAGAAACTAAAGTAGAGAACTTAGCAATATTAACAGCAGGGCCTACACCACCGAACCCATCTGAATTAATAGCTTCTGCTCAATTTAATGAAATATACAACGAATTATTAAATGAATATGATTTTATTGTTGTTGATACGCCACCCGTAAATACAGTTACGGATGCACAAATTTATGCTAAAACTATTCAGAATTGTGCATTAGTAATTGATGTAGAAAAGAATAATAAAAACGAAGTGAAAAAAGCGAAAGATTTAATTAATAAAGCTGGTGGGAAATTATTGGGTGCTATACTGAACAAAACTGCAATTGATAAGTCCTCTAGTTATTATTACTATTACGGAGATGAGTGAAAATGATTGATATACACAATCATATATTGGTTGATATTGATGATGGACCACAAAGTATAACTGCTATGAATGATTTACTTAATCAAGCAAAAAGTGAAGGCATCACTGACATAGTAATAACACCACACCATCTACATCCTAAATATAACAATGATATACAGCGTGTAAAAGACAGGATAAAAGATCTAAAAGAAAATTATAATGTTCAAAAATTAAATATCAACTTTTATGCTGGTCAAGAAATTAGAGTCACAGATAAGGTTATTTATGATCTTAATAATGGGAATATTGAAGGTGTCAATAATTCAAACTATTTACTATTAGAATTTCCTAGCAGTGAAGTACCACATTATACCCAACGGTTATTTTATGAACTACAAACTATGGGTTACATTCCAATTATCGCACATCCAGAACGAAATAAGGCAATTGTTCAAAACTTAGATTTATTATATGAGCTTATTAATGGTGGTGCATTAAGCCAGCTTACGACTTCATCATTAGTGGGAAAATTTGGAAGCAGTGTAAGGCGTGCATCTTTAAAAATAATTGATAATAATCTAGCACATTTTATTGCTTCAGATGCACATAGTGCGACAACGAGACCATTTGTAATGACACAGCTATTTAAAGAAAGAAAATTAAAAGCTTATTATGAAGAATTTGAAAACTATTTAGAAAACGGGAAGTTAATGATAAATAATGAAAGGATTTCCAAACAAATACCAACGCAAGAGTATAAGCAGAAAAAATGGTTTGGCCTTTTTTAGAAAAAAAGAATGAGGGGATTAAGAGTGACAAAAATTTCTGCGAAATTGCGATTTTTTATACTAATCATTATAGATTCGCTAATTGTTACATTTTCAATATTTTTAGGATATTCCATATTAGAACCGTATTTTAGAGGCTATTCAATTAATTTTTTGGTATTATCATCAATTATCTTGTTAGTTTCACATCATATCTTTGCATATGTGTTTAATTTATATCATCGTGCATGGGAGTACGCGAGTGTAAGTGAATTAATGTCAATTTTAAAAGCGGTTACAAGTTCGATAATTCTTACCATCATATTAGTTGCTATAATCACAGGAGATAGTCCATTTCTGCGTTTATATTTTATTACATGGATGATGCATTTATTATTAATTGGTGGATCCAGATTATTTTGGAGAGTTTATAGGAAATATTATATAGGGAATTCAATTGAAAAAAAATCAACATTGGTTGTAGGTGCAGGGCAAGGTGGATCAATGCTGATACGTCAAATGTTACGTAGTCATGATATGCGTATGCAACCTGTGCTAGCAGTAGATGATGATAAAGAAAAGCAAAAAATGACGATAACAGAAAGAGTGAAAGTTCAAGGTTATATTAAAGATATTCCTGAATTAGTAAAAAGATATAATATAAAAAAGATTATTATAGCAATACCAACCTTAAGTAAAAAAAGATTGAATGAAATTAATGAGATTTGCAATATTGAAGGTGTAGAACTATTTAAAATGCCCAATATTGAAAATGTCTTATCTGGTGAAATAGAAGTTAATCAACTTAAAAGAGTAGATGTTGAAGATTTATTAGGCAGGGATCCAGTAGAGTTAGATATGGCATCCATAGCTAAAGAATTAACCCATAAAACAGTACTGGTAACTGGTGCTGGCGGTTCTATTGGTTCAGAGATATGCAGACAAGTATGTAAATTCGAACCAGACCGTATTGTTCTATTAGGTCATGGTGAGAATAGTATTTATTTAATTCACCAAGAGTTAAATAAAATATTTGGTGAAAAAATTGATTTTATTCCAGTAATTGCAGATGTGCAAAATAAAGAACGCATGTTGGCAATTATGCAAAAATATAAACCATATGCTGTTTATCATGCAGCAGCACATAAACATGTGCCATTAATGGAATACAACCCAATTGAAGCAGTTCGTAATAATATACTAGGAACAAAAAATACGGCTGAATCAGCAAAGGAAGTAGAAGTTAATAAATTTGTGATGATCTCTACGGATAAAGCAGTGAATCCGCCAAATGTAATGGGAGCAACAAAGCGTGTAGCTGAGATGATAGTTCAAAGTATGAATGACACAAATTGCCAAACGAGTTTTGTAGCAGTAAGATTTGGTAATGTGTTAGGTTCTCGAGGCTCAGTTATTCCATTATTTAAAAAGCAAATTGAAGAAGGTGGTCCAGTTACAGTAACACATCCTGAAATGACAAGATATTTTATGACTATACCAGAGGCATCAAGACTAGTTTTACAAGCTGGAGCATTAGCCCAAGGCGGAGAAGTATTTGTTTTAGATATGGGTAAACCTGTTAAAATAGTGGATCTTGCCAAAAATTTAATACGATTGAGTGGCAAAAAAGAAGAAGAAATAGGTATAGAATTTTCAGGTATAAGACCCGGAGAAAAATTATTTGAAGAGTTATTAAATAATAATGAAATTCACCCAGAACAAGTTTATGAAAAAATATATAGGGGCAGGGTCAATACAATACAAGTTTATGAATTAGACAAATTATTAGAATCTTTAGATAAAAACTTCTCGAAAGAATTATTAATTGAATTTGCTAATAAGAGGTAATTTTAAGGGGGATAATTTTGGGGAATAATGTATGGATTTTAAACCACTATGCTGGCACTAGTTATATAAATGAAGGTGGAAGGCATTATTGGATAGCCGAAAATTTAATAAAAAAAGGGCATCCAACAACTATATTTTGTTCAAATATAATACATAATAGTGAGAATTATATAGACACAAATAAACATATATTTGAACGAAAAGAAATTAATAATATACCTTATGTTTTTGTGAAAACTGTACATTATAAAAATAGCAAAATAAAAAGAATAATGAACATGGTGAGTTTCTATTTAAATATACAAAAAGTTTTCAAAGAATATTTAAAGTTTAATGAAAAACCTGATGTGATCTATGCTTCGAGTGTACATCCGTTAACATTAATTGCAGGTATTAAATTAGCAAAATCTCTAAACATTCCTTGCATTACTGAAATAAGAGATTTATGGCCAGAAAGCCTAGTTGCTTATGGGATTATTAAACAAAATAGTATTATAGCTAAAATTTTATATAGTTTCGAAAAGAGAATTTATATAAAATCTGATGAAATTGTGATGACATGGGAAGGGGGAAAAGACTATATAAAAGATAAAAACTGGGATAAAGCTATAAGTCTAGAGAAAGTACATCATATTAGCAATGGTGTTTCCTTAAAACAGTTTGATTACAATGTGAATTTATATGAAAACTCAGGAAAAGTTGAAACATATAATTTTGTTTATACTGGTTCAATAAGAAAAGTAAATAATGTGAATTTGCTGGTAGATGCCGCAAAGGTAATTCAAGATAGAGGTATAAAAAACATTAAAATACTTATTTATGGTGACGGTAATGAAAAAGACAATTTGATAAATAAATGTAAAATGGAAAATATTGAAAATATTTTATTTAAAGGAAAAGTAGAAAAAAAGAAAATCCCCAGTATACTTTGTAATTCATATGTAAATTTACTACATAATACAAGCACAAGTCTCAACAAATATGGACAAAGCCAAAATAAATTATTCGAATATTTAGCTGCAGAAAGACCGATAATTCAAACTTATTTTACGGAATATAATATTATTGATAAATACAATTGTGGAGTTGTTTTGAGGAATCAGAATAAATATGAAATTGCTGATTGCATAATAAAAACTTGTGAACATCCAGAAGAAATGCAGGAAAAAGGTAAAAATGCAAGGTATGCTGCTTATCATCATGATTTTGAAGTATTAACTGAAAAGATATTGGGAATAATTAAAAAATCAAAAAAGAAGGGTAAAAAATGAATTTAATGCATATAAATTCAGATTACGGTAACACTATTTATAAATCATTATCTATGCATTTACAAAAACTAGGTATTAATCAAAAAGTTTTTAAATTTATTAGACCTAAAATGTATAAAAATGATATATACGATGATTTTGTAGATTTAAGAATCAATTATAATAATATAGATCGTTATTTTTTTCATATAAAACACAAAAAAGCTTTAAATGATTTTTTAAATCTATATAAAAACGAAAAAATAGATTTAATTCATGCACATACACTTTTTTCTAATGGATATATTGCTTATAAGGTGTTTAAAAAGAAAAGCATTCCTTATGTTGTAACGGTTAGAGGAACTGATATTACCGTATTTATGAAATACATGAAGCATTTAAAAAAAATTGGTTTGAGAATTATATTGAATGCAAAACAAATTATTTTTGTTTCTCATGCGCATAAAAATTTGGTACTGAAAAAGTATATACCCAAAAAATATATGGATATTATAAAAAGCAAAATAGTTGTATTGCCAAATGGAATAGATGATTTTTATTTAGAAAATCAATATAGTCCCAAAAAAATTAATAGTGCTAATGAGTTAAATATAATCACTGTTGGATGGATTAATAAAAACAAAAATCAAATTAGTGTTTGTAAAGCAATTAGAATATTGAATAATAAAGGATATAAAATTAATTATAGAGTAATAGGGGGCATGGAAAACAAAGACAAATATAGAGATTTAATTAACGAGTTAAAAGATTTTGACTTCATAGAACTTGTACCAAGAAAAAATAAGTATGATTTATTAAATGAATATAGAGATGCAGATATTACTGCAATGGTTTCTTTTAATGAAACATTCGGTTTAACTTATATAGAGTCATTAACTCAAAGTACTCCAATTATTTATTCAGAAAATAGAGGTATCGATGGTTATTTTCCAGATGGTGAAGTTGGATTCAAAGCAAGCCCAACTTCAATTGAAGACATAGCGGAAAAAATTGAAATGACAATAAATAATTATAATTTTTTATCAAGCAATAGTACTAAAAAAGTAAATGAATTTAGTTGGGAAAAAATTTCTATTCAATTAAAAGATATATATGAAGCGTAAAGGAGAACTTATATTGAATTTATACAATTTATTAATAAAAAAAGAAGAAAAATTATCTGTTGTAGGACTTGGTTATGTTGGAATGCCTATCGCATTGTCTTTTTCTAAAAAGTTAGATGTTATTGGATATGATATAAATAAAGAGAAAATCGAACTATATAAATCAGGAATAGATCCGACAGGTGAAGTAGGAAATAAAGAGATAGAAAATACGAATATGCTTTTCACTAATAATGAAAAGCATATCAAGGAATCAAAATTTATAATAGTTGCTGTTCCAACACCTATAAAAATAGATAAAACACCTGATTTAAGTCCTGTAAAAAACGCAAGTATAACAATTGGAAGAAATTTGCAAAAAGGTTCAATAGTTGTTTATGAGTCAACTGTATACCCTGGTGTTACAGAAGATATATGTTTACCTATTCTTGAAAAAGAATCTGGTTTAAAAGAAGGAAAGGACTTTTTTATTGGTTATTCGCCAGAACGTATTAACCCCGGGGATAAAGAACACAAGTTAGAGAATATAGTTAAAGTTGTTTCATCTGTAAATGAAAATTGTATTGATACTATAGCAAATGTATACGAGATTGTGGTAAATGCAGGAGTACATAAAGCCAGTTCTATAAAAGTAGCTGAAGCTGCCAAAGTTGTTGAAAATAGTCAAAGAGATATAAATATAGCATTTATGAATGAATTAGCAATGGTGTTTGACAAAATGAATATTGATACAAATGAAGTAATACAAGCTATGAATACAAAATGGAACTCATTAAATTTCCATCCAGGGTTAGTAGGAGGACACTGTATAGGTGTAGATCCTTATTATTTTATATATGAAGCAGAAAAATTAGGTTATCATAGCCAAATAGTCTTATCTGGCAGAAAAATTAATGATGGAATGTCAAAATTTGTTACAGAAACCACAATAAAAAAATTGATTAAAGCTGATAAAGTAATAAGTAAAGCGAAAATAGTGATTTTAGGGGCAACTTTTAAAGAAAATACTCCTGATACAAGAAATTCAAAAGTAATTGATATTATTAAATTTTTAAAAGAATATGGAATAAACCCGATTATTGTTGATCCAGTTGCAAATAAGAGTGAGGCAGAAGATCATTTTAATATTCAAATAACAGATATTAAAGACGTTAAAGATGTTGATTGTATAATTTATGCGGTTAATCATGATGAGTTTAAAGACTTAAGTATTGAAGAATTCAATACATTATATAAAGAACAAGATAATAAAGTAATGATTGATATCAAGAGTTCTTTAGATAGAATGAATTTTGAAAAAGAAAACTATATATATTGGAATTTATAAATTGAGGGGATAACTAATGAATTTATTAAGTATTGGACATTCTGAAGTAGGTGGAGGATTACAAACTGTATTTAGAGTAAACAATAGTATCAAAGATGAAGATATCAACGTAATTACAGCTTTTAAGTCAAGTAAAGATAACAAACCAGACATTGAATTAAGAACTTTAAAAGATTCTAAGAATATATTTTCAAAAATAGTAAGTTATTTCTATATACCAAGTAATTATAAAAATATAAAAAGAATATTAAAAAATGACCAAATAGATATTGTTCATATCCACTCATTAAGTGCGTTAAGTTTATCATTGTTAATAGCCCTACGAATTTATAAAGGAAAGGCAAAGATTATTTTTTCATCACATGGTTATGGTCTAGTATGTCCGAATTATAGCTGTTACAATTACTCGAAAAACAGTGTTTGCACAAAATGTGTATATAAAAGAAAAGAAGCAAGAGTTATTTGGAATAAGTGTGATAAAAGGGGATACATATATTCTGCAATTAGGTTTTTAGACTTTAGTTTAAGGAACGTAATTACTAATAATAATAAAATGTTTGATTGTATAGTAACGCCTAGTCAATATTTGAAAGTTTTGTTAGAAGATTCGAGATTTAATTTTAAAAAAATAGAAGCAGTAGCTAATCCAATAGAAAATATAGAGGTAAGTAATCAAAAAAAGAATGACATAATAAGTTACGTAGGTAGATTTAGCAAAGAGAAAAATGTAGATATGTTAATCAAAAGTTTTCATGAATTAGTAAGAACAAGCGGTTATAGCCATTTGAAATTACAAATAATTGGAGAAGGCAATGAAAAAGAACATTATAATCGATTGATAAGTAAATTAAATATAAAAGATAATGTATATATATCTGATAGGTTTCTAAATAAGAAGGAATTAAAAGAAAAACTAAACCCTTCGAAAATTCTTGTACTTCCTACAGGATCTCCAGAAACATTTGGATTAGTTATTTTAGAAGGCATAAAATTTAATATGCTTCCAATTGCTTATAATATAGGAGGCCAAGCAGAAAATATTAATAAGATAGGTATTGGTGAACTTTACAATAAAATGAGTGTTGATACTTTGAAAGATAAAATTAAACTAGCGCTCTCAAAATATAACGATTCAACAACAAAATTGGAGCACGCTAATACAATTATAAACAACCAATTTTCAGTGGAGAATTACAAAATTCAAATGAAAAGATTATATTTAAATATATTAGAAAAAAGTTGAAATTAGGAGTTACTTTATGAGAAAGAATGAATATGAAAATTTGGATAGAATTTATAGTATAGCGATAATGTCCCCTTTTATTATTTTAACAATTCAATATTTTTTATTAGCAAATTTAATGAAGATAGGTATTGACATAGGTTCTACTATTCAATTATTTTCAAAAGTTTTAGTTGGTTTAGTATTGTTTCACTCAATTATAGTATTGATTATAAAAAATAAAATAACTTTTATCATTACCTATTTATTAATTACATTAATTTTTTTGGTTCAATATACATTTTTTATTGAAAATAGACCTTATATGCAAGAATTAATTTTTCCTTTGTTTTTTATGTGCCTACCCTTATTTACTATAAGTTTAGAAATTAAAAATTTTAATGTATTCAAGAACATAATGTTTAAATCAAGCATTATTATTTATCTGTTTGGTGTTCTGCTTGCAATACAAGATTTTACAGGCATTGTAGATATAGGTGTATATAGTGGCCCACTATCTAATTATTTACTTATTCCTACTATCGTATTTATTGATAAGTTTTTTGATAAAATGAAATTTACATATTTACTATTTTCAATAGTCTCTGGATTTTTTATTCTTGTTTTAGGCTCACGAGGAGCTTTATTATGTATTTTATTTTATCTAGTTGTTAAATTTATGTTATTTGATACCGGTAAATGGGCTTTAAACTACTTAATAAAATTAACAATGCCTATTTTTTTTATTATTATCGTAAGTAGTTACAAACTAATTTTAGTAAATTTACAATCTATTTTATTAAGTTATAGAATAGAAAGTAGGTCTATTGAATTATTTTTAAATGATAATTTATATTTGAGCGGTCGAGATTATATATATTCCCAATTAACTGATTATATAATTGCTAACCCTATTATAGGTTTTGGCATAGGCGGTGACCGTAGAATATTAGATGGCATAGCAGTATATGCACATAACATTGGTTTAGAAGTATTGGGTGATTTTGGTATTTTATTTGGATCGGTAATAATTATTATATTCACATTTTCAATAATACATATATTATTGAAAAAAAAGAATATAAAAAGAAAAATTATTATCGTTTGGTTATCTATAGGCTTTATCCACCTATTTATAAGTAGTTCATACTTAATTGAAATGAAATTCTGGATACTACTGGGTTTAATGATTAATATTTTATTTATTAATAAAAGTTCTAAGCAAGAAATTGAAAATTATGACGGAGTGAGTTAGTGAGCAAATCAAAAAAATTAACTATATCTATAATTCTGATGATTGTATTTGGTATATTAAGCAAATCTTTGGGTTTATTGAGAGAAATATTTATTGCTGCTAAATTTGGTTCGGGTATGGAAACTGATGCTTTTTTCCTAGCTTTAGCTGCAATTGGATTGTTCACTTCCATGTTTACTTTATCAATTAACACATCAATTATTCCAATATTATCAGAAATTGAATTAAGTGAAGATAGGAATGCCAAAAAATACCATATAAATAATATTTTAAATATAATTATATTGATATCGATAATTGTGTCTATAATAGCATGGATAAGCTCACCATATATTGTTAATATAATGGGTGCTGGATTTAGCAATGAGCAGTATGAATTGGCAGTTTTATTAATGAAAATAGGGATACCAGGACTTATATTTGCAGTAATTGTCGGTGTTTATAGAGGGGTTTTGCAAAATAGTCAAATGTTTTTAGAGTCATCTATTTCGCAATTCCCATATAATATAGCATTTTTATCATACCTTATATTCCTTGCTGGATATTATGGAATAAAGGGGTTGATGGTTGCAAGTATAATAGCGATAGGATCACAATTATTTTTACAAATTCCAAGCTTAAAAAAATTAAATTATAAATATGAATTCATAATAGATTTTAAAGATAAATATTTTTTGAAAATGGTTTATTTAATAGGACCTATATTGATTAGTGTATCAATTAATGATTTGAATAAAATAGTTGATAGAGCCTTAGCGTCAGGTTTAGTTGAAGGCAGTATTTCTGCTCTGAACTATTCGGCAAGAATAAACAGTCTGATTCTTGCAATAATAATAACTGCTATTTCGACAGTATTATTTCCCGTATTGACAAAAAACGCTATGAATAATAACAAATTGGAATTTAAAAAAATAGTCATAAATGGAACTAACGTTATAACTATAATTATAATTCCAATATCAATAGTTACTATACTACTATCATTGCCTATAACTCAGTTATTATTTGAGCGTGGAGCATACACCACAAAAGATTCGTTTATGACATCTAATGGTTTAATATATTACACAATTGGACTAATAGGAATGGCATTAAGAACATTTTATGAAAAAGCTTTTTTTGCGCTTCACGATACAAAGACACCAATGGTTAATGGAATTTTAACAGTTATATTTAATATTGTTTTAAACTTAATTTTAATAGAGCCAATGGAATACAAAGGTTTAGCATTAGCTACATCCATTGCTTCTTTGATTACAGTTATATATTTATTCCTTAGTTTAAATAAAAAAATAGGGAATATAGGTATAAAAGAAATATTAATATGCTTAATTAAAGTTATAATTGCTTCAATTTTTGTATTTATATTTATTTATTATTCAAAAATCACATTTCTGAATAATAAAATGATATATGTTAATGAATTGTTAATTGTTACATTAATTATAGCTATTGCTTCATTTATATATATTTTTGTACTTTATGTACTAAAAACTAAAGAAATAAAATGGTTTTTGAATTTACTAAAACAAAAATAATGTTAAGTGTTAAATAAAAAGTTACACAGTATAGAAAATCTTACAAATTAAAAAATATATTGGATAAGGAAGGGAATTCTATAAATGTTAAAACGTGTGTTTGATTTTACAGTAAGTGGAATAGGCTTAATAATTACGTCACCAATTATGTTATGTACAGCTGTAGTTATTTCTAAAAAATTAGGGAAACCAGTCTTATTTAAACAAATTAGACCAGGGAAAAATGGGATTCCATTTTCTATATATAAATTTCGCACAATGACAAATGAAACAGATGAAAATGGACAATTATTATCAAATGAATTAAGAAAAACTAAATTTGGTTCATTATTAAGAAAGACAAGTATCGACGAATTACCACAACTTATTAATGTAATCAGAGGAGATATTAGTTTAGTAGGTCCGAGACCACTATTAATTGATTACTTACCCCTTTACAATGATTTTCAGAGAAAAAGGATGAATGTGAAACCTGGAATAACTGGCTGGGCACAAATAAATGGTAGAAATGCTATATCATGGGAAAAAAAATTCGAATTGGATGTTTGGTATGTAGAAAATCAGTCATTTAAGCTAGATATGTTTATTCTTTATAAAACGTTTACAAATGTTTTGAGGAAAAAAGATATAAATGCCAATAGTTCTATTTCTATGGAAAGGTTTAAAGGCACGGAATCTTGAAAAAAATATTTTTAATTGGTATGGGTGGACATGCAAAAGTAGTTAAAGACATTATAGAATTAAATAATGAATTTGAAGTAATAGGATATTTAGATGATAAATTTCATGAAAAATCAGTCAGTGATGGTATTATTTATGACAATTTAAACTCATATAGAAACTATAAGGACAATTATTTTATTATTACAATTGGCAATAATAAAATAAGAAAACAAATTTTTGAAAAGTTAGAACTTCCACTCTGTAAATTTCCCAAGTTTATACATCCTTCAGCAGTTATTGGATCGAATGTTGAAATAGGATATGGAACAGTAGTTATGGCAAATGTGGTAGTAAATGCTGATACTTATGTAGGTAATCACTGCATTTTAAATACAATGGCAAGTATTGGGCATGACGTATTAATTAAAGACTTTGCTCATATATCACCTAATTCTACGTTAACAGGTGGTGTGCAAGTAGGAAGCTACACTCAAATAGGTGCAGGATCGACGGTAACGCCAAAAGTAATAATAGGAGATTCAACATTAGTAGGTGCAGGATCAACCGTAATTAGTAATATATCAAATAATATGACAGTATTTGGTACACCAGCAAAACCCAAGGAGTGAGAGTAATTGACAAATGAACGAGTATATTTATCTAGACCACATATGGGAGGGAATGAACAATCTTATATATCGAAAGCATTCGAACAAAATTGGATAGCACCATTAGGAGAGAATGTTACAGAATTTGAAAATAGTATAAAATCTTATATCAATATAGATGAAGCATTGGCTGTTAGTAGTGGCACTGCAGCAATACACTTAGCACTTATTGAGAGTGGTGTAACAGAAAATGATTATGTATTTTGTACATCTTTAACTTTCTGTGCGACGTCTAATCCGATTTTATATCAAAATGCTATTCCTGTATTCATTGATTCTGAATTAGATTCTTGGAATATGTCGCCAGTCGCGTTGGAAAAAGCGTTCAAAGAATTTGAAAAAAATTCAATTAAACCAAAAGCTGTTATAGCAGTTAACTTGTATGGACAATCTGCAAGATTAGATGAAATAAAATCAATTTGTGATACATATAATGTTACATTAATAGAAGATGCTGCTGAATCATTGGGCGCTGAATTCCAAGGTAAAATGAGCGGTAGTTTTGGCGATTTTGGTATCTTTTCATTCAATGGTAATAAAATTATTACAACAAGTGGCGGCGGTATGCTAGTAACAAATAACAAAGAAGCCAAAGAACATGCACTTTTTTTAGCAACACAAGCAAGAGATAAAGCAATACATTATCAACATAGTGAATTAGGTTATAATTACAGATTAAGTAATATCTCAGCTGGTATTGGCCGAGGACAAATGGAAGTATTAGAGCAACGTGTTCAAAAAAGAAGAGCAATTTTTGATAAGTATTATCAAGAGTTGTCAGATATTGAAGGTATTGAATTTCAACCGGAATTACCTAACTCCAAGTCAAACAGATGGCTAACTGCATTAACAATTGATGAGAAAAAGGCTGGATTTTCGGCAAATGATGTAATCGGTGCACTTAGCAAAAAAAATATAGAAGCACGCCCTGTATGGAAACCTATGCATTTACAACCATTATATGACCAATATGAATTTATTTATGATGGTGTAGATAATGCTAAATACTTGTTTGAACATGGGATTTGTTTACCTTCAGGTTCAGATATGGAAACAAAGGTTCAAGAAAAAATTATTCAAATAATAAAAAATTTATAAATTAAATAAAAAGAAGGTGGATACATGGAAAGAAAAAAAAAGAAAAAATCTACGGTAAAAAGGGTTCTTCTCACTGTATTAATCATTTTAGCACTGTTAATTATTATAGCTGCTGCATTTATATTCTATAAACTTACGTCATTAAATAGTTCAATTAATGATCCACTTGATAGAGAATATTCTGAACTTAGAGATGGCCCATTAAAAAAAGGAGAGCCAATTTCAATAGCGCTTTTTGGTATAGACTCTGATGAAGTCAGGGATTCAGAACATGGTGGGCAAAGATCTGATTCGATTGTACTTCTGTCAATTAATCCAAAAGATAAAAAAACAGAAATGATTAGTGTACCTCGTGATACACATGCTGAAATTGTTGGTAAAGATACAGAAGAAAAAATCAATCACGCCTATGCCTATGGTGGTCCAGATATGGCAGTGAAATCTGTAGAAAGGCTTATGGATGTCCCAATTGATCACTATGCAGCCATAAATATGGATGGTGTTTCTACACTTATAGATGAAGTCAATGGTGTAGATGTTGTTAGTAATGCAACTTTCAATGTTAGGAACTATACATTTGAAAAAGGTAAGAAATATCACATGGATGGTAAAGAAGCATTGGCGTTTATGCGGAGTAGGAAAGAAGCAGGTGCTGGTGGAGATGAAGGAAGACAAGCGCGACAACAACTTGTTATCGAAGCTGTAGCTAAGAAATCAATGAATCCAAGTTCAATGCCGAAAATCAATTCAATATTTAACGCAGTAGAAGATAACGTCAAAACTGATTTGAGTTTAACTGATTTAAATAGTATTCGATCTGATTATAAGAGTGCACAAAAAAATGTGAATCGTCAAACTTTAAATGGTGAAAATACATTAGGTGATGATGGATTATACTATTTTTACCCAAGTAATAATGACCAAATAGTTAAAGATTATAAAGATAATTTGAATTTAAAATGATTTTTTAAAAAACTATTTATTTTGAATAAATATAGTATGAATTGAGGATTAAAATGAATCTGAGAAAAGTAATTTTCAATATAATAAAGTTTAGAGACTATAAATATATAAAAGCAGTTAAGAAAAATTTGAGAAACAATATTGAAAAACCTGTGCAAATTAATGAGTTCAATAAAGATAATTTTTTAGAATTTATCACAAATAATTCAGTATATTATAAACAGTATAAGGATAAGAAGATTTATGATTTTCCCATTGTAACTAAGCGAGATATTGTAGATAATTATAATGAAATTGCAACAATAAAACCTGAAAAACGGAAAAAATTAATGAAAGTGTCAACTAGTGGCTCATATGGGACGCCATTATCATTTTATGTCACTAAAGAAAAAAGATTAACTCAACAAGGTGAAGTATTATTTTTTGGTAGCTACTCTAATTTTGATTTAGGGATTAAACATCTATATATACGAGTTATTAAACCAAGTTTTAAGAATATGATTATCAAAAATCAATATATATTAAAACCTGGTAATATAGACCAAAATTGGATGAGAAAAGCATTGAAAAAAATATCAAATGAAAAGCATAAGGTTATCATTACTTATCCGAGTATTATGAATAATTTAGCTACTTATGCTTGTGAGCATCAATATGAAATAAAGCATATTAAAGGCATTATTACTTATGGAGAGAAATTAGATGAGAAATCTAGTCAAAATATTTATAAAGCCTTTAATTGTAAGCCGTTATCAAGGTATTCTACAGAAGAATTAGGGGTTTTAGCTAATACTAAGATTGATAGTAATGAAATGATTTTGAATCAAGTAAATTACTATATAGAAATTTTAGATGAAAATAATGAACCTGTTGCTGAAGGAAACACAGGTAAAGTGGTAGTGACAGACTTTAATTCTCATATTATCCCATTGGTACGTTACGATACAGGAGACTTAGCTACATTAACTAGTTATAAAGATGGTCTTCCACATACTATTAGTAATATAGAGGGTAGGAAAATAGAAACGGTGTATAATACTAAGGGTGATGCATTAATGCCCTTTAATATTAATATAATGATGAGTAAAATTGAAAATATTTATCAATTTCAATTTATACAAAAAGGCAGAAAAGAATATGACCTTAAAATTTTACCAAAGAAAAGTTTTGATGAATCAAAATTAAATGAATTAAAAAAGCAATATAAAAAGCTTCTGGGTGAAGATGCGTTAATTAATATTAATTTAGTAGAAAAAATAGAAACACTTAAATCTGGGAAAAGACCCTATATCATTAATCAATATACTCAAAAATGATGAAAAATGATTCGAATCGAACTGATATATTTCAGTTCGATTTTTGTATAGTTATTTATGAAAGCGGAAACATGAAATGAAGACTTCTAAAAAATCAAGTAAAAATATTTTTAGTACTAGATATTAATTTTAAAAAAGAAGTGAGGTTATAACATGTCTAAAGTCATTCAAGACATACATACAGCATTTGAGCATTTAGAGCATGGGCATGACGGTGCTCGTCGGTGGTTTTGGGCTATGCGCGATACCAGAGCATGCCATTGAAGCGATTCGTACAAAAGGATTAACCGTAATGAATAAACCTGATTTAATAGATTTAGGCTTCAGAAGTTATCAAAATATTCGTTTTGAATTAGAACATAAAAAACACGTTGACCATATCATTTCAAAAGATATAAAAACAGAATATAATCGCGTGATGTATTCTGAAAATATTTTTGAATAGTGAGTTTTGAAATAAAAACATATTAAATCTGGAAAATATATCTATTTATAAACCTCATCATCAACTGATAAGCAGAAGCCTATCACAAATAAAACTAAAAAATAATTTGTTCATAACAAAAAGAAAAGAAGTATAATTTTGAAAATAGAAGAGTTCATTAAAGGGTATTTAAATCATCGGGTATTATTTATAGGTACTGGATTAAGCTTAAGGTACTTAAATAATAGCTATAGTTGGGAAAATCTACTGCAACATATCTGTTATCAGTTAACTGGAAATAAAGAAATATTTTATGATTATAAAGATGAATGTCAAAAAGAAGACTCTTCTTATGATTTTCCAGCATTAGGAGAAAAGATAGAAAATTTATTCAATGAAACTTTAAAAAATGAAAGGGAAGGTGACTTCAAAGAAATCAATGATGAGTATTATAATTTAATGGAAAAAGGAATAAATATTAGTAGGTTTAAAATTTATATATCAAAATTATTTAAGAAACTAGATTTTAAAATCAATTTTGAAGATGAATTTATTCATATGAAAAAGGCTAGAAAGAATATTGGATCAATTGTTACTACTAACTATGACAAATTGATAGAAAACTTATTCGAATTTAATCCTTTAATTGGTAATCAAATATTATTAAGTAATCCTTATGGATCAGTTTATAAAATACATGGCTGCATAAGTCAACCAGATAAAATTGTATTAACTAGTGAAGATTACAATAAATTCAATACTAGTTATGAACTAATTAGAGCACAGTTATTATCTTTATTTATTCATAATCCAATTATTTTTCTGGGTTATAGCATAAACGATGAAAACATAAGAGATATTTAAGAAACTATTTATAAATATGTATATGTAAATAGTGATTTTTCTGAAAGAATTAGAAGTAACTTTTTACTGGTAGAGTTTGACGAAGGTTCTAAAAATAAAGAGGTTGTGGAACACGATATTCAACTAGAAAATAACAAAGTTATTAGAATTAATAAAATTAAAACTGAAGATTATAGTAGTATATATAAAGCATTAGGCAATTTAGAACTATCAGTTTCTGCCTTGGATATACGTAAGGTTCAGAATGTTGTTAAAGATATTTATAAAGGTGGTAAAACTAGAGTTGAAATAACAGAAGATATAGATGATTTAAATAATAGTGAAAAAATACTAGCTATTGGAACTTCAAAAACGATTAAATATGAGTTTCAAACTGTACCAGAACTTATGCAAAAATATTTTCAGATAGAAGAAGAAGAGAACAAACAAATTCTTGATGTAATTAATAAGCAAATAATTCAAAAAATCAATTTTCCCAATTTATTGTTTTACAAAATTAATCCTAAAATTAATAATATGGAAAAATTTAAAAAACAACAAAACGAAAAAATTAAAAACATATTAGAAAATTTAGAAGATTGCTTTAAAATAGCTTGTTTTACAATAGAAGAAATAAGCGACAGTGAATACATAACACCAAGTAAAGAAGAAAATGTTCTTGTGTATAATGTAATAAAAGGTAATATTGTTTTAGAAGATTAAAAAAACATCTACTTGAATTCGAAAATAAAAATAATACATCATACAAAAAATTATTGTGTGCATATGATTTGAAAAAATATAGTTCAAATGGAGTAATGGATAATGTGTAATAGTAGCGACTTTAGAGAAAGCATTCAAAAAATGTATACAAAAAAAGATCTGAGAAAGCCTTAGGTCTTAAAAATAAGGCGCAGTTACAGAAAAGAATTGATAAACTAGTCGATATTTATAAGATTGATATGAAAAAATTTCAAAAAAACCCTGGAGAAAGTGAAAGAGCTGCATATAATTTTAATGGTATAGCTTTTGATATATTATGCGTCTTATTGAATAATATGTCAGACGATAAGTTACCTAATGCAATAATGGATGAAGATGTTAGGTTAAGAAAAGGGGCGATAGAGAACATAGATATTACCCAATATGCAAATTTTATTAAAAGTATTAAGAATGATATAGATAAAATTGAATTTAAACCATTAAGGTTACATATACATGCACAAAAAGCGTTCAAAATTATCGTACCCATACACGATGCGATTATGATTGAATGTGATGATAAAGAGACTGCACAGGATGTTGCCCAACTAATGAAAGATACAGCTAACCAATTGTTCAATGGTGAATTTGCGCATGTGACATTGGAAGAAATAGGAGGTGTTGACCATGAATAATGATAGAGGACAAAGCCTACACATTCCAAGTATTACACCACTTAAAGAAAATAATATATATGTAGCTACGTTACATTCTGTGATCCAAACAGATTTTTCAAATGAAGTAAAACACCAATTCACATATAAAATTAAAGTGAACAATCAAATTGTATATACGAATCATAATATTTCAACACAAGCGAGCACAAATCAGGTGTCGTTCAATGATTGGCTTAAACGTTATAGTAACTATAGCGTGGGTTACAAAACGTATGAATCTTACATTGACGGAAAGCATTTAATCCATATTGATCAATATAATGGTAATTATTATGTACACGATGTAGCGCCATTAAAAGAACCTGAAGGTATATTATAATGAACAGTATATTCGAAATGCTAACTAAAATAATAAGTGTGGCTAAGGAGGCAATTGACCGTCAAGGTCTGATTGCTATCCTAACTATTTCTGTTAATAATGACAATGAAATAGAAGAAACGGCTCAAGGTGAAACCGTGTATAACGAACTTATCGATCAGTTACGACTTAATATCCCAAAAGATACGGATTATCGACCTAACATCTATAGCTATTTTTGATATTAAGAAGAAACCCAATGACACCGTACTCATAGAAATGATGATAAAGGTTTTTCATATCAAACGCTTTAATTCAGAACGGTTTGTTTTCAAAGCTAACGGGTGGCAAAAGATAAATGGAGATGAATTACAAGGCATGATATCTAAAATGATATAAGTATTGCTTGTAGATTATAAGCCTTCATTAAGCATTCTAAGAAATGTCGTAGATGGATTGCAAAAACCCTCAGATACAGAAGAACTCAATGGGGATAAAGATTATATTGACTGTGGGAGAAACATGTTTAATCTAAAGACATTTAAAGTGGTTGAAAATGATACAAAAATATTCCCTAAGACACGATTAAATTTGAATCCAATATTACTTAACCATAGACAATGTAATACATACTTTTTCACAATGAAAAACCCCTCCAAAGGAAATGATTTTTCTCTCATTTGAAGGGGGTTTTGCTTATATTAAATTAGAAAAATAATGCTTTAACTACTCTGAAAAGAGAACTAAATAATTGAAAGATATCACCAGACATTAGATTAACCACCTTTCTCTAAATACCTATTAAAGACTAAGCTTTTTGAGTTTGAGTGAGCGTTTCACTTTGAACTAAATCATCGGCTAAATCGTACCAAAATTGTTGTAATTCTTCACGTGTACGTTTTGTATCTTTACTATCTTGTCCTACAAAATCGACATGATCCCAGTTATGTTTTGTAGATGTTACTTGCCAAATACCTTTTTGATTTGTATCTGTTGCTTCTGTGTAAGCTTGATTGAAAGGATGCTGGGATGAAATAACAGAAACTAAGCCATCATTTTCTCTCCATTCTTTTTCAGTAGCTTTACCAATGACATTTGCAGTAGCTGTGAATGGTAAGAAAAGATTATAGTCCGCTTTATATTTACCCGATAATGTAGAGTGTGTTGCTTCACCTGTATACGTTTTGTAAACGATATTAGGATTGAGTGATGTTTTACGGTTAAGATCTGTGGCACCATCGCGTGTTAAATCGTAAAAAGCATTATCTTTTGTTTGCCATAGTTTAGAAGTTTTAGCTCGTGAAAGGTATGATAAATAAGATTCTCCAGGTTGTTGTTTTAAACCCCATTGAGATAGACCGAAGTCTACACGAGAGTATTTATTACCAAGTTTTTTACCTAGATCAAACGCAATTTGACGAACAATGGCCTCATTACCCAATTTATCAGAGGCGTGTGTACCGTTGTGTGGTGTACCTAATGTGGTAATTGAAGAAACCATATTATCTTGACCACCTTGTAGTAAAGGAGAAATATCACCACCATGTGCTTTTTGATATTCAATTTCTTCTTGACTACCATTTCTTAATAATTCTTCTAATTGACGGACAGTTTGTCCTCCCATACTATGACCGACTAGATGTACTTTTTGGCCAGGTTGCCAATCTTTATAAACACCTTCGTATGTTTTACCGTAGCGTTCATGTCCATATCTTTCTGCATGTGCAGCACCATAATCTACAGTACCACCTTTAATATAGGAATAAAGTTCAACTGCACGGTCATAGTTACTACCAAACGCACTAATGCTTGCTTCATAAGCATTATAACCATTTTGTTCCAAGTCTTGACGAATGTTTAATTTATCTCCACCCCAATAATGTGATAAAATGCTAGGATTAATATCGTCAGTAAATCCATTAAAACCATGAACAAGAATAATTGGATCTTGATTTTTGTATTGACCTTGCTTAGCAGGTTTGTTTGTTTGGTCTTTTGTTTCCGTCGTACCTTGTTGTTGAGACGTATTATTTGTCGTGGCTACTGTATTGTTAGCTAACATCTCTAATTCTGCTGGTGAGTCTTTTTGATCTTTAGCACCTTTATTTCCAACAGTTTCATTTGCTGCATCATTGATTGAGATAGTTCCCTTTTTAATATTTAAAGTATTCTCTTTAGATGTAGTGGAATCTATTGATTGTTTAGTTGGTATTGTTTGTTTTGCTGCATTTGTATTTATGATACCATTGTTTTTTTCAGTAGACAGTGTTTCTACATCATTATTATCATTTTTTGTTGAATCGTGATTTACATTTGAATTATCTTCAGCTTTTGATGACGTGGATTGTAAAGTTTCTTCGGTTGGCTCTGATTGAATCTTTTCTGATGAATGATTGTCAGTTATTTTTGATGTATTATCTTTTGTAGATAGTGTTTTTGATTCATCAGTAGTAGTTGGTGTTATTGAAAGTTCTTGATTAGTCGCTTTCTCTGCTGTGGGATTTACATTTGTAGTTGTTTCTGTTGTGTTATCTTTTTTATCTGAAGTTTCTGTGTCTTTTTGAAGTGTGCTTTTAGTCGTTTCTTGTTTTTCAAGAGAAGGTGAATCCTCTCTAGTTAAGGCTGATTGAGAGTTATCGGAATGTGTTTCTGTAGTTGATGCTTCTGTAGCTTCAGTTGATTGATTTTTTGTAGTTTGATCAGTTAGGCGGTTTGTTGTTTCTTCATTAGTGTATGATTTATTCGTGTCATCATTAACTGAAGTTGAAGGTGTATTTTCATTATGTAAATTTTGTTGTTTTTCATTTTCATTAGTTACTGACTGCGATGTAGAGGCTGTTTGTTCGTTAGATTGAACTTTGTTTTGTTGTGTTTCCTGTTCATCAGCTTGTTTTTGATTATCACCAGTAGATTGCGCTAAAGTTGATTCAGAAGTACCCACTTTCTGATGTGTTTCTGTTGCCTGTGCAGCACCGCCGCCACCTCCCATAAATAGCAATGTCGCTACTAAAATGGATGATGCACCTACACTGAATTTACGAATACTGTATCTGTTTTCTCTATTTTTCATGAATAGCACCTCTGTTAATTAGTTATTTAAATATATAAATTAGATAAAAATGTTGATAATTGCACGGGGTATAAATCCAAAGAACTTACTAAATACTGCTTTAACATTTTCCAAAACAATCACCCTTTCTTAAATCGATATTTTTAGGAAGCGCTTACAATTATAAAAAATTTCTATGTAAAAAGAAGTTACATACGAGACTTATAAATTACCGTTGGTGAGGGAATTTAAATATAGAGTAGCTCTAAATGAAAGCGCTGTCAATATTTTGTCACAATTTTATAAGTAAATATACGCTTTAAAAGCATATAGAGTTAAAATTTGTAAATAAATGATAAAACAAAAAGAACGGAAAACTAATGAAATAGTCTGCTTTTTGAAAATCGTTATTTTTATGTTTTCAAATGTAAATCCAAATTTTAAGCGAACGAGGTAGCGTAATACGTCTCCCTTTCCCAAGTAACATTTGAATAATCAAAACATTAACATCATCGAATTAAAAATAATCATAAGTAAAAAGACGGTATGATTAGCCTTAATCGAAATGTCTTTTGTACGCTTTATATAAACTAAAGATTTGTAATATTTTCTGTATAAACGGATGGCGGTGAATCCTAAGAATGGGAATTTAATAAAAATACAATGGTTCTAGGCTACTAATTCTCTGAATTTATAGAGGCTAAATCGCCTAGTTTTTGTTGAATTCGATTATTATTGCAATTTTTGCATGTGTTGCAGCTATTATAACTGCCATATATACAAGAAAAGCATATTTCACGCTTAACGCAGATAGTTTAAATGACCATTTGCATGAAATGTTCAATGGATTTCTTAAATATAAAGAAGAAATAGAAAAAGTAATGTTGATGTTTGAATATTAAATTAGTAAGCTTTATCAAGATATTAATAAATTTTTTAGATTTGTTACCAATTAATATGAAAACAAACAGAACATTGAATTCACATATAGACAATACTTAAAAAGAATACAAGAAAATTATAATAATTCGTTGAGAAAAAAGGTGGTTTTTTACTAATATAGGTAATGATGAATAAAAAAATATAATGATAACAAAATGAATTAGCTATATTTAATTAGAAGTACAGTGATTTTATCTATTATACAATTTTAATAATATAAATTCATTTACTTAATGAGATTTTTTAGCTAAACCACTAACAAGGGGAACGCGTCAAGAGATGGCAGATAAGATAGTTTTAGTACTCTGTAATTTTAGGTATAAGGTATATTATAACCGTTTTAGTCTATCCATCCATCGCCCACTCATTCTATTCTAGCTTATCCACCCGACGCAATTTTCTGACTCATTCCAGCTTTGCCTATCCACCTATCGCCCTTTTCCTTCGTCACTCGGTCATGGCAGTTTGTATTTCTTGTTCAATTAAGTCGATATGTTTACTGATCAAATTCCGTTGTTCATTCAAGAATTCTAGGTGTGCGCGTAACACGCTTGGGACATCTGTTTGGTTTTGATAAAGCATGTCTGTGTTTTTTCGGATTTCTTTTAATGGCATATTCAAATTGCTTAGGCACTGGATAAATTTAATCATTTCGATATCGTCGTCTGTGTATAAACGCTTGTTATTGCTATCTCTGTCGATGTGTTTCAAGATATTCTTTTTCTCGTAATAACGCAGTTTGCTTTTAGGTATATTGCAATAATCTGAGACATATTCAATGTAATATTGTTTCATGTAAGCATATCCTTTCTCTTAAACCAAGGTTTAACTGATATTGTACTCTATATAAACATGAATGAGGAGGAAATACAATGAAAAAAGCTTTAATTGTTGTAACAAACATTGCGAAATACGATAATTTAGACAGACCTACGGGTGCGTGGTTCTCAGAGGTTACGCACTTTGCGAAAGATTTCTATGACGCAGGTTATGATGTTGATTTCGTAAGTCCGAATGGTGGATATGTGCCTCTTGATCCTGTCAGTCTTAGCCCTGAAATGATGCGAGCTGAGGACTGGGAATACTATACGGATCATGATTATATGAACAAATTTGGACAAACTTTATCTCCAAAAGAGGTTAATTCTAGCGACTATCAAGCCATTTACTTTGCAGGTGGACATGGTGCGATTTGGGATTTTAGAAATAACAAAGAACTTAACGACATTGCGTTAAGTATTTACAATAACCAAGGCGTTCTCTCTTCTGTATGTCATGGTGCGGCTGGTCTACTCGACATTAAAGAAAATGGCGATTACCTCGTTCGTCATAAAGACGTGACTGGTTTTACAAATAGTGAAGAACAAGCAAATGGTACAACTGAATACATGCCATATTTATTAGAAGACGAATTTATTAGTAACGGTGCACATTTTAAAAAAGAGGATGACTGGAGCAATTTCGCAGTCGTAGATGGTCGCATTGTGACTGGTCAAAATCCTCAATCAGGACATGCTGTTGCTGAACATGCTTTAAAAATCTTAGCTAATCAATAATTTCATAAAGGAGCGATACACATGAAATCATTAATTATTGGCGCTAATGGTGGCGTCGGTCAACATCTCGTACGCAAACTCAAAGCACGAAACGTTGACTTTACTGCCGGTGTTAGAAAAGAAGAACAAGTTGAAGTTTTAAAAGCAGATGGTATTGATGCAACTTACATTGATGTTGCAAAACAATCTATTGATGAATTAATAGAATTATTTAAACCGTATGATCAAATCCTTTTTTCCGTCGGTTCTGGTGGAAGCACAGGTGACGATCAAACAATCATAGTAGATTTAGACGGTGCAGTGAAAGCAATTAAAGCAAGTGAACACGTCGGTCGTCAACACTTTGTTATGGTATCAACGTACGACTCACGTCGAGAAGCGTTTGATGCGTCAGGCGACTTGAAACCATATACCATTGCAAAACATTATGCGGATGACTACTTAAGACATTCAAATTTAAAATATACCATCGTGCATCCAGGCGCATTAACTAACGATCATGAAACGCAACAATTCAATATGAGTGCGCAATTTGAAAATGTACAAAATCCGTCTATTACAAGAGAAGATGTAGCAGAAGTGCTTGTTTCTGTGTTAACTGATGAAGCATTAAAAGGTCACGAATTCCAAATCATCAATGGTGATTTGTCATTATCAGACGCTACGACTAAATATCTGGAGGAATAATCAATGAATAATCAACAAGTTGTACTTGCAAAACGACCACAAAGTATCCCTCAAGACGATGTATTTAGATTTGAAACAATAGAAACTCGAGAACCACATGCAGGTGAGGTTCAAGTAGAATCCATTTATGTATCTGTAGATCCTTACATGAGAGGCAGAATGAATGATACAAAAAGTTATGTTCAACCTTTCCAAGTGAATGAGCCATTACAAGGTCATATTGTTGGAAAAGTCACACAATCGAACGATGAACGTCTATCTGTCGGCGATTATGTCACAGGCATATTACCATGGAAAAAGATAAATACAGTGAATGGAGACGATGTGACCCCTGTGCCATCAAAAGATGTACCATTACATTTATATTTGAGTGTTTTAGGCATGCCGGGAATGACGGCCTATACAGGATTGCTTCAAATTGGTCAACCACAATCTGGCGAGACGGTTGTCGTGTCAGCTGCATCAGGTGCAGTAGGCTCTGTCGTAGGACAAATTGCTAAGATTAAAGGCGCAAAAGTTGTCGGTATTGCTGGTGGTAAGCAGAAAACAACATATTTAACAGATGAATTAGGATTTGATGCGGCCATTGACTATAAACAAGATGATTTCGCACAGCAACTCGAAGCGGCTGTACCAGATGGTATTGATGTGTATTTTGAAAATGTAGGCGGCGCAATTTCTGATGAAGTGTTTAAACACTTAAATCGATTTGCACGCGTTCCAGTATGTGGTGCAATTTCAGCATATAATAATGAAAAAGACGATATTGGACCACGTATCCAAGGAACGTTGATTAAAAATCAAGCATTGATGCAAGGTTTTGTAGTAGCACAATTCGCTGATCATTTTAAAGAAGCAAGCGAACAACTCGCACAATGGGTGTCTGAAGGTAAAATTAAATTTGAAGTGACGATAGATGAAGGTTTTGACAATTTACCTTCTGCATTTAGAAAGTTATTCACAGGAGAGAATTTTGGTAAACAAGTTGTCAAAGTCGCTGAAGAATAGGGGAAGACTATGAAAAATATCATAGTAAGATTCATATTTAGTTTACTGTTTTATAAAAGTGGTGTTGCACACTTTAAAAATAAAGATATGTTTTTAAAAATCGTGCCGTCCTATTTACCTTTCAAACACGCAATAGTTAAGTATTCGGGCATATTAGAATTTATAATTGCTTTTTATGTACTCGGTGCTAAAAATAGATCACGCGTAAGAAAAGTAGTACAAGGATTCCTTTGGCTCATATTTCCTGCAAATATTTACGCTGCACGTAAGAACATCTCTTATAAAGATGAAAGAGATGAAACAGATAGTGTTAAGCAGCATGTCATTCGTTTACCATTACAATTTGTCATGGTCGCACTTGCGAAACTATTATAAGACTTATCATAGCCACGCCTGGAACATTACTTTTGTTCCAGGCGATTTTTTAATATTTACACTTAAAATCGACGTATATCAAATGATTCTCTTGACAACGCTTATGTGCTCTTTGTTTAAATAAGCTCATATCAGACATTTACTTTTCAATTTTTCTATAGTGATAAGCTTCTAAATTAAGAAAAGCATAAGTTAATTTGCGTGTATGAGTGTAAGAAGAAATAAAAAATGTATTTTATCATGTGATGCTATCGCAACATTGTAACATTAATGTAATAACGTGACCTGTAAGACAAATATGAGGGGAGGGTTTTTATGAAAAAAGTTTCTAACTTTATTTTAGCTAGTAGTTTAGTTTTGGGCTTTTTCGTAACGCCCGAATTATTTAATATCACTCAAGCACATGCGCAAGAATCTGTGAAACCTTATTATAGTTACAGTGGTTATACAGCAAATCAAAGTAATTTTATTCTAGATAAGAATTTTAAAACATCTCAAAAAGCTGATAACTTCAAGATTAATAATCACAAGATTACTAAAAATGCATTAGCTAAAAATAATAAAGATTTACACGATCCAACATATTACGAGGTTTCTAATCATAAAACGAATGGTGTTTTCTTCTTATTAGACGGTAAGTCAGTGAGCAAAAAAAATTATTGAATCATTACGGTGAACCAAAGTATACATCTACATCAGCCTGAGCCAAAGAATATATGTATAAAATAGAAAATGATGACTTTTAAAATATAAAGTTGTAGTAGATACATTGTAAAAATAAACTTAAATTGCTCAAATACTTTTCAATAATATCAAGATATATATTAAATCGAAAGTGATTATATAGTACCAAAGCAAATATGGTACTAATTCCAGATTATACAGGAAAAGATAAAGAATTTTTATACTAGTGACATCATTAAAGCAAGTAAGATTATTCCTTTTTTAGTCAAATTCTTGTGGTTTGATAAATTTATTGATTAATTATTATAAATAAAGATTGAAAAGCTTTAAGAAGGGTATAATTTTAAATAAGAGACTTGGAGCTCTTGTCAATTAAGATAATGAGCAAGTGAGCTCGTTAAGTTAAAGATGAGCTGAGGTAAAGTTTACCTGCTCATCTTTTTCTATTTGGAGGCTAAA